>ERZ780214.1026-NODE-1026-length-10277-cov-12.4389_pt1 | contig 10277 bp, 5 predicted proteins | sample MGYA00510976_ERZ780214 | MGnify/ENA primary metagenome ERZ780214 (study PRJEB29588, sample SAMEA2154920) | human gut metagenome | biome: human gut; feature: human-associated habitat; material: faeces | place: Denmark | collected 2008/2010 ... | reverse complement strand
GAACCAGCTCCTTTATTATAATTGTATCCAAATCCGAATACACCCAAATAACCATAATAATCAGATGGTTGTGTACCATTTACACCGTAAGAAGCACGTAATTTGGCATCAGTAATTACTTCTTTTATATTTTCCATGAAAGATTCACTGGTAATTCTCCACGAACCGGATACAGACCAAAAATCGCCCCATCTGCTTTCTCTAGACAAACGTGAACTTCCGTCACGACGGAAACTGGCACTGAAATAATATTTATTTTCATAGTCATAGTTCAAACGTCCTAGAAATGATGTCATACGATATCTTTGTACACTGCTGGATGCACGGGTATTACCTGCATTTTCTATTTCCGGCAGATAAGATGGATAGGTGTTTCCGTTAGCGTATACATAATCATATTTGTAATCTTCTGTTTCAAAGCCGATTAACGCATCTAAAGTGTGCTTTTCTGCAATTACTTTGTTGTATGTCAATTGGGTTTGAGTATTCAATTTCGCACGGTTTCCCATAACGCGCTGGTAAACTCCGTTAGAAGAGCGTCCGTCATTTGAGCGGGGATCCCACCAAACACGTTCATTGTTTTGATTGAAATCATAACTGATTACCTCTTTTAGGTTTAAGTTGTCCCAAATATTCCATGTTGCAGAAAGAGAACCTAAAAAACGGTTTATTGTACTTCTGTTATAATTATAGGCTTCTGTTTGCACAGGATTGGCACCATTCAATGCCGGGAAGTTTGTGCTGAAAGAACCATCTTCATTATACGGATATGTAGAAGGAGAGGCAGTCATTGCATAGCACATGATGGGGCTGGCAAAACTGGTTCCTTCGTTGTTTACGTTTTGGGTGGAGTTGGTAAACATGGTGTTTGCCTCCAATGTCAAACGATTGGCTTGATGAGTTACATTGGCACGTCCGGTAAAGCGTTCATAGCCGGAAACGTTTGTGATACCTTCTTGTTTAGTATAAGCAAAGGAAGTGTAAAAACGTGTCTTTTCGCTTCCTCCTTGTGCGCTTACTTCATAATTTTGGTGACTTCCGTTGCGGAATAAGACATCTTTCCAGTCTGTATAACCCGACCATGGTCTTGCGGCGAAGTCTTCAATATTCTTATCTGCGAAAGCTTTTGCGGCTGCTTCGTCATTACCAGTGTTTAATGCATAGTTTGCAAGTCCCAGATGTAGTATTTCACGTCTGTCTTCTCCATTTAAGATTGGACGGTAGTCAATGGCCATGTTGGAAAGTCCCCAATCTGCTCTTAAATTGATTTTTGTCTTGCCGGAAGCTCCTTTTTTAGTTGTGATAACAATTACACCGTTGGCAGCACGAGAACCGTAAAGTGATGCAGCGGCGGCATCTTTTATCACGGTCATAGATTCGATATCGTTGCTGTTTAATGTAGCCATAAGGCTGTTACCTGAATCAGCATATGAGAATTCACTAACATCGCCGTTCAGCATAGGAACCCCGTCAATAACGTACAATGGCTCATTGCTGGCATTGATAGAACCCATACCACGGATACGTACAGAAGCAACAGCTCCGGGTTGTCCTGAAGTTGATGTAATTTGTACACCAGATACAGAACCTGCTAAACGATCCTGAACACTAACTGTCGGGATATCTTGTAATTTCTCTGTTGATACATTAGAGGCTGATCCTGTAAATGATGATTTTTTGAAATTACCATATCCTGTTACTACCACTTCTTCAAGCACTTCGGCATCCGACTTCAAAGTGATGTTAACAGTTTGTTTTATAGCTACTTCTTGTGTAGCCATTCCGATAAAGGAAACTACCAAAGTCTTTGCGGAACTTGGAACATTTGATAATGCAAATTTACCATCCATGTCAGTAACTGTACCTACAGTAGTACCTTTTACTAAAATAGAGGCGCCAACTACGGGTAATCCGTCCTCCTCCGAAATAACAGTACCTGTTACCTTCGTGATCTGAGCGGTTACCAAACCTATACCTACAAAAAGGCAGGTCAATAACAGCATTAATTTTCTTTTCATAAAATTCTCTCTTAAAGTTTAACTTTACATTAATATAAATTCATTCACTCTAACAAATGACAAAGGTATGAATAAAATTGTAATATCAAACAAATTATTGTAAAAAACATACTAAACTGCTATATTTTTATGCTTTTAGGCATTTAAAACTCACAAAAGACGAAAATAAACCTCATATTTATTCTTTTTTTTAAGTCATTAAAAAGAGAAACTTTCAATTTATAAGTGATCAGGTAAACATACATTAACCTATAAATGTTAACGAATCGTCTAATAAATATAAAGATGAGAACAAAATAGTAGGATAATGCTTTTCTACTTTTCTTTATTGCGTCTTATTATAGAATTTCAATTAAAGAATTAAATTATGAGGAAAATCAGTTATCGTTTCGTTTACAATCGAAAAAAAAGTTTAAATGACAGAGGGACCGCTTTGGTCCAAGTTGAAGCCTACTTGAATAAAAAGAAAGTGTATTTTTCCACACATGTTTATTTACGGCCAGAACAATGGGATGTAAAAAGGAAAATTATCAAAGATCATCCTAACCAAGATGCGCTGAATGGCATGCTTAATGAATTTATTATTGAATTAGAGAAAAAAGAATTAAGTTTGTGGAGGCAAGGAAAAACAATAACCTTAAGCCTCATAAAAGAAGAGTTCAAATCGAATACAGATGCTTCATTCTTAGGGTTTGCGCGTAAAGAAATAATGTCTTCTCAGCTAAAAGATAGCACTAAGCGCAACCATTTAACAACAATATCCCTTTTACAATCGTTCAAACCGACAATTGAGTTTGAAGACTTAACCTATAATTTCGTTACGGATTTTGAAAAATTTCTTTATGAATCTGGATATCAAACAAATACAGTAGCCAAGCATATGAAACATTTGAAATCTTTTGTTAATGCTGCAATTAATAAAGGATACATTGACCCCAATAACTATGCCTTCAGAAGATATAAAATTAAAATGAAGGAAGGAAAACATGTTTTTTTATTACCGGAAGAAATGAAAAAATTGGAAGAAGTGTCTTTGACAGGAAGAAATAGTTGTCTGGAACATACTCTTGATGCATTTTTATTTTGCTGCTATACGGGATTGCGGTATTCTGATTTTGTGAATTTGAATGAGAAAAATATCGTAAAAATGGATGGGAAATTATGGCTAATCTTTGACTCTGTCAAAACAGGTACAGAAGTGAAATTGCCTTTAAACTTGCTGTTTGAAGGTAAGGCTTTAACTTTATTACAAAAATACCAGGGAAAATGGAGCTCATTTTTTTCAATTAAAAATAACTCAAGTGTAAATAAAGAGCTGATACGAATTGGCAAATTGGCAAAAATAAGCAAACACTTTTCATTCCATTCTGCAAGGCATACTAATGCTACTTTATTGATATATAAAGGTGCTAATATAACAACCGTGCAAAAATTATTAGGACATAAAAACCTTGCTACAACACAAATTTATGGAGAAGTTATGGGAAGTACAATTATACGAGACTTGAAAAAATGTCAAAAAAGATAATTAACTCTATTGTCTATACATTATCTCTTATAAAGATGAAGAAGAATCATTTTCAAAAGTGAATATAGCCTTATCTTCTTAATAAAGTTTATCGTTTTGTGAACATGATAATTTTTTGTTGTGATTGCAATACGATAAACTAAAAGAAATAAAATGTGACAATATTTCCATCTCAGCCTAACCGGGTAGAAAATAGGTATCAAGGTTATTGAATTTCTGCAAAATTCATATATGTATATCATATAATATGCGCATATAAAATTCTATATCAGAAAATGATAATAATAGTTTGCTAATTTACTTCATGTCCTACTATCTTCTTTTGTAATCTAAAGTGCAAACAATCTTTGGAAGTTTTGAAATATTTAAAAAGTTGAGAAATATCAATCTTAGTACTTCAGGTATTTTATGAACAGAGTAACAACGAACAGGAATGCTGCAAGTCAATTCTTTTTTCAGTAGAAGAAAGGTAGAAAATTATTATTATCATACTCTTTAAACGGCTTAAATCAAGGAAAACGAATAAGAGATTCAGCAATACATATACTGGTTATCAATTATTTACATAAATGATTAGTTCCGCAAAGACTTTGGTAGTTTCCTTTATCGGAATGGCTAGTCAAGAGGTTTCTATCAAACAGAATGTTAGCATCATTTTAAAATCTGATACTAAAGTGCTTGGAGAAGTGATGGTTGTTGCATATGGCACTGCAAAAAAGGAATCTTTTACAGGATCAGCATCCGTTATTAATAATAAGAAACTGGAATTACGTCCTATAAGTAATGTTACTAAAGGATTGGAAGGACAGACTACAGGTCTGTTAACAACTTCAGGCTCAGGTCAACCTGGCGAAGCTGCCAAGATCGTGATTCGCGGTTACGGTTCCATCAATGCCTCACAAGATCCTTTGTATGTAGTTGACGGAATACCTTTTAGTGGAGATATGAGTTCTATCAATCCTGCCGATATTGAAAGCATGACAGTTTTAAAAGATGCTTCAGCCGGAGCCCTTTATGGAGCCCGTGGTGCAAATGGTGTAATTATGATTACTACCAAACAAGGAAAAGAAGGCAAGACTAAGGTATCTTGGCGTTCTACGGCAGGTTGGTCTTCACGTTCCTTGAAAGCCTATGACATGGTTGACCAAAAAGAATTTGTACAGTTAACGTATGAAGGTTTACGCAACGGATATATCTTTGACAATGGATATAACTGGGAAGCTGCCGGTAGACAAGCATCAGCAGATTTAGGTGGCGTTTTAGGTGGAGAACAATATAATCCATTTAAAAATTACACATGGGGAACAATTATAGATCCTGCAACAGGTAGAGTGCAGGGTGATGCTACATCCGCATGGAATGAATCTTGGATGGATGCAATACAAAGAGACAATGCATTTCGTCATGAACACCAGTTGTCTGTTAATGGAGGTACAGAAAAGACCAAATATATGTTCTCTTTGGGATATTTAAATGAAGATGGCATCTTGATTAATACCGGTTTCCAACGTTATAATGCCCGTGCAAACATAAACACTGAAGTGAATAAATGGATGAAGACTGGATTGAATGTGTCACTTTCCAATTCCACACAAAATTTTAGTGATTACGAAGGTTCATCTAATTCAAATGTATGGTACTCTGCACAATTTATGGCTCCGATTTACCCGGTGTATATAAAGGGAGAAGATGGTAAAGATGTATTAGATGCTGATGGAAATCGCCAACTGGACTACGGTGACGGTAGTGTACAACGCCCACAGTATAGTGATTTCAATCCCGTAGGCGGTTTGGTAGATGACAAGGCTGATATAAAAACAGATGTAGCTGGTTTGCGCACATTTTTGGCATTCGGCTCAGATTCGGAAGATGCCGGATGGGCTAAAGGTATTAAGCTGACTTTGAACTTTGGTCTGGACTACCGGAACAAATCTCAAAAATCATATATGAATATGCACCATGGTAATCAGGCAGCTGCCGGCGGTTTGTTGATGAAATATAACAGAAGAACCCAATCTTATACTTTTAACCAGTTACTGACATGGGGGCGTTCTTTTAACTTTCATAACATCGATCTTTTGGTTGGTCATGAATTTTATGCATATAAATATGAATTTCTGTCTGCCGGAAAAACCAATTTAGTAGATGGTATTCTTGAATTGCGTCCGGGTACAAATCTATACAATGCGGATTCATATTCGGAAGATTATCGTGTGGAATCCTTCTTTGGGAGATTCAATTATAACTTTAATGAAAAATATTATTTTTCAGCCTCTATCCGTACGGACGGTTCTTCACGCTTCCAAAAAGATAACCGTTGGGGTACTTTCTGGTCTGTCGGTGCCAACTGGAGAATTTCACAAGAAAAGTTTATGCAGAATTTGACTTGGATTTCTAATTTATCAGCTAAAATCAGTTATGGTGAACAAGGTAATGATAATCTGTTAAGATATGATAGTCTTGAAGGAGGATATGTACCAGATTATTATCCTTGGCAAGGACTCTATCCATTGGAATATCCGAATGCGAATCAAGTAGGAGGCCTGATCGGTGCTTTGGAAAACAAAAAACTTTCATGGGAAAAAAGCGGTAATTTAAATGTCGGTATTGAGGCAAGTATGTTTGACGGACGCTTGAATGTCAGTGCTGAATATTATAACCGCAAAACAACGGATATGTTGCTGGGATACCCCAAGGCTACTTCTAGTGGATTCTCTGAATACAACGCGAATATCGGTTCTATGCGTAATACCGGGTTTGAATTTAGCTTAGGTGGTTCCCTTATCAAAACCACTGATTTTATATGGAACTTAACTTGGATGGGCTCTACTGTAACCAATAAAGTGCTGAAACTGACTGGGGAATCTCCTGAAATTATCAAGGGAGTTTTCAGTATTAAAGAGGGAATGCCTATTAATACATATTATATGGCTAAATCTGCCGGTGTGGATCCTGCAACAGGAGCGCAGCTCTATTGGGTATATGATAAGGATGATAATGGCAACATCACTAACGAATATATCAGCAGTGACTATCAAAAAGCTGCGAACAGCAAATATTATTCCGGCAGCCGTATACCTGATTTATATGGTAGTATCAATACCGATTTCTCTTACAAGAATTTCGATTTGTCAATATTGGGTACATATTCTATAGGAGGTAAAGTTTATGATTCATTATACGCTGGTTCTATGGAGGTTATGTATGCAGGCAATACATGGAACAAACATGCTTTGAGACGTTGGCAACAACCTGGTGACATCACAGATGTACCTCGTATTCAAATTGGAGGTTCCTACACAACTTCAGACCGTTTTTTAGTTGATGCTTCATACTTTGCTATCAAAAATATCACTTTGGGCTACACTATTCCCAAACAATGGCTAAAGAAGGCCGGGCTAGAGTCTGTCCGCATATTCGGATCGGTAGATAATCTCGCTTTATTTTCTCATTTGGACGGTATGGACCCACAGTATAACTTCAAGGGCGAAACAGACTATTCTTATGCTCCCAACAAGACTTATTCAGTAGGTTTTGAAATTAATTTCTAACAATTTAAAAGAATACAGGAAAGTATGAAAAAAATATTTAAATACATATTTGCCGGGATGGCTGCAATGTCTGTGGTAGCTTGCAGTGAGGATGCTTTGGAAACCAGTCCTTCATCTTCTGTTTCTGGCAACGAATTATTAGGAACAGCAACTAATGCATTAGTATCATTGAATGGTGTATATCGAGCAATGTATACAGCAGGGGTTTCAAACAGCTCTAACACTCATCAATGCTTCGGTATCACAGCTTATAATCTGGTGGCAGATGTTATGGGTGAAGATTGCATTATGAACGGACAAGGTAGCGGCTGGTTTTGGTATGATTGCGTTTACAATGTAAAATCAAGATATACCTCTACCGGATGGCGTTCTTATGATATGTGGAATGGCTATTACACTTGGATTTCTAATGTCAATTACATTTTGGCAGAAGAGGAAACCATGTCTGGAAGTGAAACCGAAAAGAATTATGTGCTTGGACAAGCCTACGCTGTACGTGCTTACAGTTATTTTATGCTGGCGCAAATGTTTTCTCGCACTTATAAAGGACATGAAAGCGAACCTTGTGTACCACTCTATACAGAACCGACTGATATTGCAACAGAAGGTAAAGGGCGCGCAACGATTGAAGAAGTATATCAACAAATCACTTCGGATCTTGACAAAGCAATTACCATGCTAGGCAACTCAGGTAAAAGAAAACATAATACCAGCCATATCAATGAGGCTGTTGCCTCAGGTATAAAGGCTCGTGTCGCTTTAGTGATGGAAGACTGGCAGACCGCTTTGGATGCCGCGAATGCCGCAATAAGCAAAAGCGGGTGTAGTGTCGGCACTGGAACTGCGGTAACCGGTGGAATGAATGATGCTACTGCCAATAATGTGATGTGGGCGGCCGAAATCATAGCCGACCAGTCCGGAATGTATGCAGGTTTCTTTACACACATGGATGCGGATCAAGGGAAATATGGAGCTAGTGCTCGAAAACAGATAAACAAACTGCTTTATGCAAAGCTAGGCACAAATGATGTCCGCAAAAAATGGTGGAATCCACAAGACGAGAATAATGAAAAGAATGGTTACCAACAAGAAAAATTCAAGTTTAAAGATTATGCGAAATGGACAGGTGACTATATTTTTATGCGTATTGAGGAAATGTTCTTAACCGCAGCAGAAGCATCTTGTCGTTTAAATGATGACAAAGGCGCACGACTGATGTTGAACAGTTTAATGCAAAAACGTGATGAGGATTACACTTGCAAAAAAACAGGAACGGCATTAGGTAAGCTCACCTCGGATGAAACCGGTTCTTTACTTGAAGAAATTATAATTCAACGCCGTATTGAACTTTGGGGAGAATTTGGACGTATCTATGATATACGCCGTCTGAAACAAGGATTCAGACGTACTGCAGACATGGGCTGGCCATCCAGTGCTTTAATTGCTGGTACAGATACGGAAGATCCTGAGTCGTATGCATGGGTATTAACTATTCCTCAAACGGAATTTGATGGTAATCCGAACATGGATCCTAGCAAAGATCAGAATCCGATAGGTGATCATAAATAGTATTAATCTGTAAGCAAGTAAATTATGAAAGTAAATAAATATATAATCGGCATGTTTGTTGCCACTGCAACTCTTTTTGTATCGTGCAACACCGACAATGAAGGAGATATATACAATGGCACAACAATGGGGGTGACATTCGCCACAGGTACACAATCGGTTTCCTTTCCTTCCACAGGATATGAGGGTTTTGATGTGGAAGTCTTACGCGCGAAATCTTCGGAAGCTACTACAATTAATTTATCAGCAACATTAGTTGTCGGTGATAAAGAGCAGGAACTCCCTGCCTCCATTACCGTACCTTCCTCGGTTTCATTCGCAGCAGGGGAATTTAAGACCAATATTCATGTTACAGTTGGAGATATAACTCCTGGACAGAATTATAAAGTCAAGATATCTTTGCCGGAGGAAATGGTTACGATAGACCAGACTTCGGATAAAGTCATAACTGTTTATAGGGATTATACTTTTTCTTCATTAGGAACTGGAACATTTAAATCTGCGGCTATGGCAGAGGAAGGGGAAGATTTTACAACTTGGGAAGTAGAAGTTCAAAAAGCAGACCAGATATCATGGTATAAAGCTATGAACTTATATGAAAAAGGATATAACATTGTCTTCAAAGTTAATGAAGCCAATGAGGTCACTGTAGAATCTCAGCCGGCATGGAAGCACGCATCCTATGGAGAAGTTTTTGTTTCAGGCAAAGGTGCTTTGGAAGACGGAGTTATTACTGTGAAGCTGTCGCATGATGTACCCAATGTTGGTGGTTTTGGTGAATTTAAAGAAATACTTTACCTACCTGCTAAATAATTTAGATTTAAGATATGAGGAAAAGATGAAGCTTTCTCCTTAATTATCCAATAGATTATTACCCAAGTATACAAAAATAATGTATACTTGGGTAAATCTATATAGTAAATCGGTCTTTGGAAATTATCGATAAACATCTGTTAACTCAAATTCGATTACTATATAAATGTGCCTGTAAAGACATATATGTTAAATATTTAGTTACATATTTGGAAGGAACACAACAAACCACCATCAATCCTTATGAACTGATTGTAATTCCTGACGGGAAGTCAAATTCTGATTACACACGGAATCTTTCATCAGTTTTTTAATGTTCTTCCCAGCCAAAACTCAAAAAAACGATCATAGACCGGATATAGCATATTATGCCGTCAAACAGTTGATATATTTCAGATATAACATTTTTATTAATGTACTTCCCGCTTTTCTGGAAATGGTGTGTAACAAATTTTGTATATTCTTTCAGTCTGATAGATTGTTGATCCAAAATCATAGTACTTTGATAAAAAGCCGGAAGACTTATAAAAATTTCTCCCGTCATATGACATTGTGAACCTAAATATATAAAATGGGCATTGTACAATGTTATATATCGATGCTCAAAATGGCTTTAACGTTCTTTCTCGAATCGGATCTTGAGCAATAACTTGAAATTAGTCAATCGCCACTAGGCAGATTTTGTCTGCTTTTCCTAGATAGCTAAGTATTTCGTCCAAAGTAACAGACGTTTTTTGCTCTCTCCCATTTCTAAATTCCAATTTGGATCTCCTCTTTCATTATTTCATGCATTTTTTT
>ERZ780214.1013-NODE-1013-length-10382-cov-2.1437_pt1 | contig 10382 bp, 9 predicted proteins | sample MGYA00510976_ERZ780214 | MGnify/ENA primary metagenome ERZ780214 (study PRJEB29588, sample SAMEA2154920) | human gut metagenome | biome: human gut; feature: human-associated habitat; material: faeces | place: Denmark | collected 2008/2010 ... | reverse complement strand
GACAAACCCCGCCGAAGCGGTAAGGACGGTGACTTTATCATTACCCGCCCGATGGCTTACAACATTTTCGGTGTCGGTCTCGCATTCGTAATCGTTTTGATGGGGTTATTGCTCCGCTTCCATGCACAGGATGGACTGACGCCGCACGACCTATCCTGGTTCTTCAGTTTCTTCGTGATGCTTCAATTCTGGAATATGTTCAATGCAAAAGCGTTTATGGAAGACCGCTCGGCATTCGCCAACCTCAAAGAGAGCAAGAGTTTCCTGACGGTGGCCCTGCTTATCATCGCCGGGCAATATCTGATCGTCACGTTCGGCGGCGAGATGTTCAGTGTCGTCCCGTTATCTTGGAAAGACTGGGGAACCATTATCGGTTCGACTTCTCTGGTTCTCTGGATCGGAGAGATAGGCCGGTTAATCGAAAGATGGAGAAAATAAATAAAAAAAGAGGGTTGCGCCAAAAACTGACGCAACCCTCTTCACTTACATCTAAATCATTAACAGAGATTCTTACTTCTTGTAAGTCTTATACCCATAAACAGCCAAGTCACCCAACTCTTCTTCAATACGGAGCAACTGGTTGTATTTCGCCATACGGTCCGAACGGCTCAAAGAACCGGTTTTGATCTGTCCGCTATTGGTAGCAACGGCGATATCGGCGATCGTAGCATCTTCAGTCTCACCCGAACGATGCGAAGTGACGGAAGTATAACCGTTACGGTGTGCCATTTCGATTGCATCCAGTGTTTCGGATAACGTACCGATCTGGTTCACCTTGATCAGAATAGAATTGGCACAGCCTTCCTCAATGCCTTTCTTCAGGAATTCTACGTTTGTCACGAACAGGTCGTCACCGACCAACTGGCATTTGCTTCCCAACGCTTCAGTCAACAGTTTCCAACCGGCCCAGTCGTTTTCGTCCATGCCGTCCTCGATAGAGTCGATCGGGTATTTAGCAACCAATTCGGACAAATAAGCGACCTGCTGCTCGGCAGTACGCTTAGCACCTTTGGCTCCCTCAAATTTCGTATAATCGTATACGCCATCATGATAGAATTCGGAAGAAGCACAGTCCATAGCAATCGTCACATCCTTACCCGGCTCGTATCCGGCAGCTTTAATAGCGGCCATGATGGGATTCAAAGCGTCTTCCGTTCCATCCAAAGCAGGAGCGAAACCACCTTCGTCACCGACAGCCGTACTCAGACCGCGATCGTGCAACACCTTCTTCAAAGCATGGAAGACTTCGGCCCCCATACGCAAACCTTCACGGAAACAGCAAGCTCCAACCGGACGGATCATAAATTCCTGGAAAGCGATCGGGGCATCAGAATGCGAACCGCCATTGATAATATTCATCATCGGGACAGGCAATACATATGCATTCGTCCCGCCGATATAACGGTAAAGAGGCAGGTCCAAATAGTTAGCTGCCGCCTTGGCAACAGCCAGAGAAACGCCTAACATGGCGTTGGCGCCTAAATTAGACTTTGTCTTCGTACCGTCGAGTTCAATCAGTTTATGGTCGACCTCACGCTGGTTCAGGGCGCTCATGCCCAGGATAGCGGGAGCAATTACATTATTTACATTATCGACAGCTTTCAGAACGCCTTTGCCACCATAGCGTTTTTTGTCGCCATCACGAAGCTCGATTGCTTCGTTTTCACCGGTAGAGGCACCAGAGGGAACAGCTGCACGGCCAAAAGCGCCGGAAGCCAAATGTACATCTACTTCAACAGTCGGGTTACCACGTGAATCAAGAACTTCTCGTCCTACTACTTTTACAATTTCCATACTTTTATTATTTGAGTTTTATCTTTCGTATAAATATAACAAAAGAGGACGAGGCTTTGTTGGGGAAAGGGGATCAATATTGTCTATCGCCCCATTTACAACGACATCGACAATTCGATCCGACATCCTAAAGCGTTCATAATGCGATAGAATGTTTATACATAACGAATCCCAAAAGGAAATGCCACCTCCCCTACTTTTTCCGAACAAAACTTTCCGGCTTTCAGATAAACGATTATCTTTGTTACACTATCCGGCATTGGATAGCGACCTAAAACCTGTCAAACTATGAAATCAGACATGTTTATTGATCCGAAATCGGATTACGCGTTTAAAAGGTTTTTCGGCACGGTGTCGAACAAGGAGCTTACAATCGGCTTCCTGAACAGCCTGCTTAACAAGGATATCAAAGATATCATATTCCACAACGTGGAAATGCAAGGCAACAATACTGATAGCAGGAAAGCTGTATTCGATTTGTTTTGTGAAGGATCGGATGGAGAGCTTTTCATTGTCGAAATCCAGAAAAAGAGACAAAAGTACTTCTCCGACCGTGTACTTTACTACGCTTCGTTTGTTATACAAATGCAGGCTGATATAGAAAGCGAGAAGTTCCGGTTGGCAAAGGAGGAGGAGAGAAGACGGTGGAACTATCATATCAACAAAGTGTATGTAGTCTGCTTTTTGGACTTCCGGCTCGATACGCGCTACACAGACAAATATCGTTGGGATGTCGTGCGCATGGACCGTGAACTGAAAATTCCGTTCAGCGAAACACTGAATGAGATCTACTTGGAGCTTCCAAAGTTCAACTTGAACTTTGAGGAATGCGATACGTTTTACAAAAAATTTTTATACACGATGAACAACATAGACATTATGGGACAGTTATCAAAAGAAACAATACAAAACGACAAACTCCTGCGAAAACTCAAAAGCGCTATCGAACTACAACGCATGAGCGCTAAAGAACGCTTAGCATACGAACTAAGCATTGCAGCCGAACGCGACCTGGCTGCCTGCATGGCTACAAGTTTTGAGGAGGGGGAGGAAAAAGGAATAGCTAAAGGCATCACCGAAGGAATGCGCAAAATCATCTTGAACATGAAGCAAGCAGGCATGGATCTTGCCACCATCGCCAAAACTGCGGGACTGCCGGAAAAAGAGGTAGAGGCGCTATTGAAATGAATTACAGCCTTGAAGGATCAAGAAGAACTGCAACGTAATCATATAACGAAGCCCTTGCAACCAAACGATTGCAGGGGCTTGTTTTTTGTCTGCCTCCGGTCTTCACAGAAGGAAGGGCAGAAGAACTTTTTATAATTTCATTAACTTTAGTATTAATATTCACCGCTTGTTCCCCCTCGCGGGGTAATTGGACGCTCCCAGGCAATGGCTGCAAGGCCGGCTATCCGGGAAATACCGCACGGTGATATTTAGAATTATTTGATTATAAAATGTCATATGTCTCTGTAGGGGCGGGGTTCTACTCCGCCCTTAAGATAGACAGTATTGTTTTTTAGTATCAACCGTTATTTAACGATAGCTTTTACAGCTTCTTCACCTTCAACAGCTACGACTACGATACCCTGCGGAGCAGCGATTGTAGCGTTGTCAGAAGAAACAACCGTGTTAGCCACTACCTGGCCCAAGATGTTGCTGATGACAACTTTCTTGCCCTGAGCACCGGCAATCGTCACGTTGCCTTCGCCAGCGATAACCTTAATTGCTGCTACTTCCACACCTTCGTTAGCAGTCGGAGCTTCCTGGAACTCAGCATATACTTTGATTGCATCTGCACGGTTAGCAAGTGTAAGCAAGCCATTAGTGCTTGTCAGATACTTATTGTTTTCTTTGCAACGGATCACGTAAGCATCATCATCCCCTTCGTTTGCTTTGAAGATCTGGAACTTGAAGTTGTTCAAACCACCTAGTGTTCCGTCAGCATTCGGTTTCACAGAAACATTCACTGCTTTACCATTTACAGTCGTAGCCAATGTGTCAGAGTTTGTCAATGTACCGGCTTTGAAGATCATCTTGACAGAACCGTTATCGAATCTATAATGCGGGTTGTTGATGTAATAATCGGCAGAATCCTCTGCGAAATACATGAACATTCTTTCTTCTGCATCTTTCACGCCTTTAGAGATAAAGAATGAAGGCAGAGTTGCATCAATATCAGCAGTATCCAACCAGAAAGTCAGATCTTCGTCGGCAGCAGTCTTGATAGCGACCACACCCTCTGCATCTTCGTTCATTGACAGATAACCACCTGTTGTTGACTTGAATGCTACATGCTGTTCTTTAGCCTCAAGGCTTGCACCCAACTGTTCGGCTGACAAATAAGACTTCACAGCATCAGCATCCTTGATTATATAAGGAACCGCATCGATGGTCACATCTCCGTTATCATCGCAAACAATAGCTTCGCCGTCATTAGCCAGTTTATCATCCTTAACGATATAAACAGAACCGTCTTTGTTTTCCTTGATAATGAACTGGTCTGCATTTTCCGGATCATCATTTGATACTTCATTCAGACTCAAATCATCCTTCAAATAGTAAACCTTATCCAATTCCGGATTGATCCACTTGATAGCGTAAGTATAGTAAGCAACCGTATCTGCTTTTGTCTTGATTGTTGCAACATCGTCCTTTTCGTAAGCATAGTTGTTACGGATATAGACCGGTTTTTCGCTTTTTACCAGTTCGAACAGAGAGGCCAATTCTTCTTTGTCGGTTGCTTTTTTAACATCGTAATTAGGAACACCAGGAGTACCGTTATCCAATACCATCATGAACAAGTTGTCGTCAGAAACGTTGTCCAAAGCAAACTTGATGAATGTATAACCGTCATTTTCGCTTCTGTTGGCAAAACCTGCGAACTTATCGACTGTAGCCTTCGTCAACTCGATTGTCGTTCCTTCCAGATTCATCGGACTTGAGGCATAATCAACAGAACCGTCTTTCGTCAAATTGGCAACTGTAAACTGAGTGTTGCCATCAGCTACCAAATACTGATTTTCTTTGTCAGTCGAGAACAATACGCAAGTAAAGTCTTCTCCTGTTTCACGGTTCGTGAAAGTGATTTCATTGTCTTCTGCATTTACATCAGAGATCACGAACTGGTACTGCGGATTGCCCAATTCAGCAATAGCAGAGCCTTGTGCAGAGAAAATATATGTACCGCTACTTTTAACCGTCACACCCAAATATTTACCCTTTTCAGAATCAGCCTTTTCACCGCTGACGAAACGGATGTTGTAGACAGAAGCAGCAGACTCGTTCAGCAAGTCGATCGGTTTTACGACAGGAGCGTCGCCCAAAGTAAATGCGAACTGTGCATCACCTGTAGCAGTAGCCACCACTTTTTCGTCATCGATAGTACTGATGCCTACGCGTACCGTTGCCGTGCCATGCTCATTCTTGTCGGCCTCTTTCTTATAGCGGAAGTTTTCAACCGTCAATGAATACTTGTCTTCATTGTCTTTGTTTGTTTCAACTTTGAAGATAGCGTTGTAAACAGATACCTGTGACCCCTGGGAGATCTTTTCTGCATAACCGGCAGCATCTTCATCATCTTCTGTGTAGAAGTTGAAATCATCTCCGTCAACCAGCTTCAGGCCGAAGTTCTTACCGGCTTTCTGGTCGGCTTTCTGTGCATCGTCCTTCTTTGTGTTCAGGTTGGTAACCGGATCCAAAGCGATGAATGTACATTGTCTGAACAGGTCAGCGCCGGAGATTGTAGTCACATTTGTCGGTGCCAGTTCTTTCGGATAAGAAGTGGCGAAATAGGTACCTGCAGGGATCGTGTAAGCTGCTCCGTCTACTGTAATGCCAGGTGCTGAAACCGTGAACGCCTTGATCGTCTGGTCTGCAAAGATGTTATCTTCTACGTCTTTCGCATTCAGGATAAAGCCGTTTTTCAGGGTTCCGTTCAAGTCGGAAGCAGCAACGTCTTCTGTGGAGACACCAAAGAATTGAAGTTTTGTACCGCCACCGCTTGCTGTAACGGCCAAAGAAGGAGTAACCGAAGCATCCAACTTCAACTCGTCCGTATTGGCATTTGCTCCTGTAATCGTGAAAGGAATAAAGATCATACCGACATTAGCCTTAACTTCCGCTTTCTTTTTATCTGAACTGATAACAGAACTTGCTATACCGATCTGGCTAACATAAGTCTTCACAGCATTCTCATCATCGCTTGCTGCGATCAAATCCAAAGATGTTGCAGTCAAGCCGGTTCCTTCCGTTAAACTCGTACCTCCTTTGAAAACAACATAAGTATTAAACTCTTTACTTTTCAGCTTGAAGTAATAAGTCGGAACCAAAGCACCGTCAGATACTTTTTCGATTTGGAAAAGATAAGCGTCAATTTCGTTCTGGTCAACAGTTGCCGCACCTTCAAGAGAAATAAAGGTCTTACCGTCATTTGCGCCTACTGTGTTTTCAACTTCGACAGCCTTCAGATAAGCTGCACTTTTCTGCCCTTCAGTAACTGGTAACCCAATGTAATAATAGTTACCTCCGGCATTATACAGGTCCACCGTTTTCGACACCTGTGCATCCGCCGTGCCAAACACCGCCCCTACCATCAGAAGGGTCGATGCGAACATCGTAGAAATCTTCTTGTTCATAATCTAAACTTTAATATTAATAATACAATAATTGAAATGTTCGTCCTATATATATGTACACGCGTTAATAATGTACACGTGTTAACTTTCGTATTTTGATAGCAAAAACGATCGTTTTTTTCGTCATTTTTTTCGCCTCTTTTTGGAGTTCGTGTTGAAAAGGTGGTTTTTTGTCCTTAAATTGCTATCTGATTGATAAGAAAGGATATAGAGATAAGATTTTTTTTCAGGAAAAGGGTTGTGGTTTTAAAAAGTATATGTATTTTTGTGGTGTAAAAATGACGAAAAGAAACGATCGTTTTTTTTCGTCATTTTTACATCCACCAAATAGCTCATCCACAGAGATTTATCTACAAAAACAGCATTCTAAAAATTCATTAATACCACTTTCGTTCAAAAATCGGTGTTTTTTAGAGAAAACCCCGATGCCTACTGTGTTTCGAAAGGGTGCTTGTCCGTCATTGACCCGATGCTTACCGGTCTGTTTTTTGAAGTTTTTCGGATTTTCAGTGAAAAACCTGCCAAAGTCCGCCAAGTCTGCCGGGGCCTTTTTAAATTTCGACGACCTGCTTTCCCCGTTCCGTCTTCCGGTAATAACCATTTCCTTCTGAGATGATTAGGTCATTTTTTTGCAGTTTCCGAAGGAATTTATCGACAGTCGATTCTGAAATTTCACGGACATTCGCTTCCTTGACCACGTCAATGCGTTTGAAAGAATCAAGAAGGGAGACAAACAAGTTGCGCAAATGGTGTGGAAACCGGAAGTGCACTTCCGACGAAGCACTCTGCAACGATGTAGCCACGACATAGGCATGTTGCAGACAAACCTTGCCGAGATGGAAGGCGGTGGCGAAATCATCGTCGCTGATCGTCCAGACACGCTCCGAGCAACCACTCTCGCCCTTGCGCAACGCGGTCAGTTGCATTCCTATGCGAAAAATAGCCAGACGATAGCGCAGGACCGTCGATTCCATGTCTTCGTTACCGAAAGAACGGACATTGTAGTACTCGCGCTCGAAAAAACGATCGAGGCGTTTACGTTGGGCATCACTAAATTTGACCCAGGTCGGAGAGTTGTCGAGAAAAACTCCGATATCGAGCACACGCTGCCCCCAACTTTCAAAATATTCGGATGCAGCCGGGAAGTCAACGGACGATAGGTCCCGCTTCCCGGTATGCGGTACATCAGAATACGGCTGAAGAGACCGTTTTCGGTCGAAGGGATCAGGCGGGGAAGCATGGCAGGAGTACCGCTCAGCAGTAGTGCCAAGTTGGGCCGTTTGACCATAAACGATCCGCTGCTTTTCGTCGAGCTGCCTACAGGTTCATAATGATACGACTTGTTCAGCACATCGTTATATTTGCCAAAATCCTGCGAGAACATGCTCAAGACCGTCTCCATCTCTGTATCGACCATGCAGGATGTGTAAGGATAGTTGGCTTCGAGCAGTTCCACGAGCCGGGCCTGCGTGACGTTACCCGTCAGCGCAAGGTTTCTCTGTTTCACCACCTTCGGCTTTGACGGAGCCGGACCGAGCGGCTGTTTGGAGGTCTGTTTCTGACGTTTATGCATCTTGTAGTTATCGTATGCTTCCTGCAACTCTTCATATTCTTCAACCTGGTGACGAGAATTGTCATAAATATACTGTTGCCAGGGTTCGAGCATCCGTTGCAGGGCAGCGATACGCCCTTTCCCACTTCCAGAACCGCCGGTTATGATCGAATAAAAGGCAGGTGTGTAATCGTGTTCGCCCAACGAACCTTTGACACCAGGAGACACGCTGCTCAGAAGCGTCAGCGAAGAAATCAGCAAAATGTCGCGATCCGTACGACTGTACGCACATTTCAATATGTCCGTGAGAAGAGGTGGCAAGTGATCGTAGATATTCTCGTCAAAGCAAGGAAGAAGGATGTTATCCAGCTCTATATCATCACATTCGCCGTATTCTGCATCCTTTTGTGCCATTTTGGGAAAGGGGGTGGCAGACTTGGCAGATTTGGCAGACTTCGGGACGGAACTGGTCCCGTCCGGACGGAACGCACAGCTCCCATGCGAGGCACTGTAGCGTCGGTAGATGTCGTTTACTGTTGTCTCGACCTCGGCAGCCGGAAAGTCGGCCGAACCGTAGCGGCGGACACACTCACTGACAGCGTCGTAGAGAGAAAAGCCGGCATTGTTCAAGACAGAGGACAGCTTTACAAGATAGGAATGACGGTTACCGGCAACAAAAGTATTGCTTTGTTCATACTTGTCAATGTAGTTCGAAAGCCGCGTGCCGGAGCACACGCTTCCGGAGGAATGTCCGGAAGCAGCCTGAGGCTCCGGATCAGCAACGGGGATTTCGATCGCTTCAGATTCTTCCTTATAAAAAGCGTTCGGATCATGGCCGGCGAAACAGCCACGGTTCGGATCTTTTCCACTGACGTCCACCTTCACGCCCGGAAGATCCACTTCGACACGGTGTTTGACGATTTCAAAGGCCAAGTTATGATTTTTCAAATCACTGTCGACCATTATGAAGAGCTTGACGCCGGTCCCGGAAGGGCTGACATGACCGGCTTTCACATACGGGAACTCAGCCGCCCGGCGGAGCAATTCAAGGACGGGTATAGGCGAATCGTCTATATCGATCACTATGCAAGCACTATAGCGCGCCATGTGTTCCAACTTACGACCTCCTTCCATCACGCCGCCGGCGACATAGAGGGGCAGGTTTTTTCTTGTAAGCATCAGCTTCATCCTTCTTGCCGGCTTTGATAAGCCCACGCAGATAGGCGATCGGTCTCGCATACTCACCACTCTTCACCTTACCGATGTACTGATTCAAGGTCATCAAACTGGCGCTCCCTGTCTGGAACGCAGAGTCGAAGTAAGTACCTTCGACTTCTTTTTGTATTACCATACTATTGTGTATTAAATGAAAGGCTACAGTTCCCGCAGGAACGCTTCGTGCGGCTCTTTCGGTTGTTTATTCTTTCTAAGGTTCCCCCAAGTGCTCAACCAGGCAGGCGACCTGCTTCGGCGTATAAAGTTTCTGGAATTTCACCCATCCCGCAGCCAAAAGTTTTTCTTTCAGACCACGCGAAGTCCGTATCCATACCCACATCCTTTTATAGGCAGTCTCAGGGGGAGATTCCGGGAAATAAAGGAGCGCGAATTCGGTAACACCCATGGCTCCTTTTGCCGATATAAGCTCTATTTTTTTATCATTCATAATAATTTTGATTTAAACATTCTAATACATTATAAATGTACGACATTTTTTGGTATCATGCAAGGAATCCGACAATTATTTTATAAAAAAAACAAGAAATACCGCCAAAACCTCAGCTAACCGTATATACCTTTCCCGCCAGACCTCAGGACACCGTATCTTTGTAATGTAGTAAATCACTAACCCTTAATCTATTAATCGTATGTCAGTAAAGTACAAACTTGTTTTAAAAAAAGACTTGACCAAAGGTGCGGCAACCGATGCCAAGCGGTATTATGCCTCGGCCAATGTCACTGGTATGATGGATTTCGACACGATCTGCGATGTGGTGGCAGACCGTTCAACAGCCAGCGACGGTGACGTGGCTCTCGTCTTGTTGGGACTGATCCGTTGCATGCAGGAAGCGTTGTTGCGTGGCGAAGTGGTCCAATTGGGTGCATTGGGCAACTTCCGGCTCTCACTCGGAAGCTCCGGAGTGGTAAATGCGGATGATTTTCACGCATCATTGATCAGGAAGCCGCGAATAATCTATTCTCCGGGAGTTAAGCTGCGCGAAATGATCGCCAAAGTGAGTATTGAACGTATTGGACAAGAGACAGATAAGTCCAATGCAGGTGGTGAAGATGACAGACCAGGAGAATTATGAAACCAGCGCAAATCAACTTCGTAAAAGAATGCCTACCGGCAGCTGTGTCGGCAGGAGCCGCCTTCAACCTGAATCCGCTGGTCATTCTGG
>ERZ780214.1012-NODE-1012-length-10387-cov-1.41473_pt1 | contig 10387 bp, 8 predicted proteins | sample MGYA00510976_ERZ780214 | MGnify/ENA primary metagenome ERZ780214 (study PRJEB29588, sample SAMEA2154920) | human gut metagenome | biome: human gut; feature: human-associated habitat; material: faeces | place: Denmark | collected 2008/2010 ... | reverse complement strand
CGATTCATCCATTGGTCTTACTATAGCCACAGAAAAATCACAAATTATTAATATGGTTAGACAATCTCTAGAGGATTGTAGAATCAAGAAAGAGAGCTTAAGTAAGATTGATGAAGAGATGAGGAGATGTGAAGACATCTTAAAAATACTTAATGTAAATTCGGACATAACAACCAATGTGACAAAAGATTTCAAAGAACTTGATGAATTGAGAGCTGAAGTGAAAGAGCTTAAACAACTTTTACAAAATATTTCTACTGTTCGTCCGGAAGAAAATAATATCGATCCTCCTACTGAGGAAAAAGAAAATGAAATCTAAAACACAAAGGTTGGCTATTTAGTCAACCTTTTTTATTTTAAAACAATATGAGTACACTTTATAATAATAAATACGACATTCTAGCTAGTACAATTCAACCCAATCCTGCATCTGTTAAATATTGGGCAGATCTATCATCTAATCCAAATGGTGGGGATTTAAAGTATTTTAATGGTACTAAATGGGTTTTAGTCAATAATAAAGCTACTGAAGACATCTCTCAGATAAAGCAACAGGTAGCGGATTTAGAACAAAACAAAGAAGATAAAGTTGAAGGTAAAGGATTGTCTACTGAAGACTATACTACACAAGAAAAAAATAAACTTGCTAGTCTTCAAAACTATAATGACGATGAAGTAAGAGAATTAATTTCAGCTTTGAGTCTTAGATTGACTACTCTGGAAGGTGATTATGAAGCTTTAGAGGCTAGAGTTGCTGCATTAGAAACACCAGCTGCGTAATGGAATTAACATTAAATAGAATCTTTCTTGGTAGCTCTGCAACTATTGGAGAGCTACTAGTCAATGATAAACATTTGTGTGATACCCTCGAAGATAGAGTAAGACCAGAAGGAGAAAAAGTTTATGGTAAAACTGCAATACCTGAAGGTGCATACGAAATGGTATTATCGTATTCACCAAGGTTTAAGAAAATATTGCCGGAAATCCTTAACGTACCTAATTTCACTGGCATACGCATTCATAGTTTAAATAAAGCTGAAGAGAGTGAAGGATGTATTGGGGTTGGTGAATGGAATGGCAAAGACACAAATTGGATTTCTAATTCTAGGAAAACATTTAATAAATTGTTTGCATTACTAGAAGAAGCAAACAACAATAAAGAAAAAATCACAATAACTATAAATAACTCATGGAAAGCTGTAAAGAACTAAGAGAAAATAACCCATATCTTTTTAATTCTTGGAGAGCTATTCTCTATACAGAGAAAGGAAGGAAAGCAGGAGTTGTTAATGACTGGAGAAAATTTCCTGTCTTCTATGAAGATGTGCATAAAAGTTATAAAAAAGGTCTCAGATTGAGTAGGAAAGATAAAAATAAACCGTTTGGACCGGATAACTTTGAATGGGTAACTAACTTAGAACTTGCACAAACAAATACACACACAATAAGACTTACTTACAATGGAGAAACTAAAACTTTGCGTGAGTGGTCAGAAGAATACGGAATGTCTTATAATGGTTTGTTAATAAGATATTTAAAGAATAAGAATTACACAATTGAAGAAATCTTGTTTGGAAAGAAATACAAATCTAAAGGAAAGCCTAGAGAATACAATTTGTATACAAGAGCTTCTAAATTACTATCTGCATACAAACTAAAAGATTGGAAAGCTGATAGAGAATTTAATTTAGATAGAGACTGGTTTGTAAAAAATATTCTTAAATCTCAATGTATATACTGCGGAAGCAAAGAAAAACTAGGGTGTGATAGAATAGATAATTCCAAAGGTCATACTTATGATAATGTAGTACCATGCTGCTATATTTGTAACTGTGCTAGAAATAATAATTTCTCATTTGATGAAATGAAAATTCTAGGTAAAACAATTAAAAAAATAATGGAGGATAGATTAAATGATATTTAATTCACTAAATACAATTATAGATGATATATTTTTAACTTATAGGGATTCAAATCTTAGTGAAAGTGAGAATCTATCACGTATACAGGTAGAACAGTGGATTCATCAATATAGGGCCTATTTAATTAAGCAAGATTTAGATAAAGGTCGAGATATTAATCCTAGCTATATACAGACATTAGGACCATTGCATATATCCAAAGTAAGTACATGTGGAGTACCTAATGGTTTTCATTATATATCAGATGAGGAATTACCTAAATTTATAGATTTGCATTTTGGCACTGGTCTAGTAGCAGTTAAAGATATGCATGGTAATCTGATTCAGGTTGGTAATGAAACAAAAGCTAAATATCAGACAAGTAGAAAATACACATGTAATGATTATATTGCTTTCTTAAAGAATAACCATTTATATTTAAATGGGCCTGGTTTTCTAGAGTATGTAGAAATAGAAGGCATATTGGAAGACCCTACAAAAGCAGCAGATTGTTATGATTATGATGGTCCATATCCTATCCCTGCTAACATGATTCCTACTTTGAAGAACTTAATATTTAGCAAAGAACTAAATATAATGTTAACTGTACCTACTGATAATACAAATAATAGTACTAACGATGTAAAACAATAATGAATGGAAACTAAGTCATATACCGGAAAAGATTTTTATACTAGCTACTGTGATTACATAGAAGATAATCCATTATATCAAGTAGACTATAAAACGTTTAGAGGAGTAATTAATGATTACTTTAAATACTTGAGAGATGAACTAATAGAGAATGGTAAAGAAATAAAGTTACCATGTAGATTAGGTACATTAAGTGTAATCAAACATAAGCCTAAAGAGTATTCTGGAAAGAGCCTTAGAATAGATTATGCTGAATCAAAGAAGCTAGGTAAAATGGTATATCACTTAAATGAACATTCAAACTTCTATAAATATAGATTTTATTGGAATAAGCATAATATGCTTACATCAAATAAGACTATGTATCAATTAGTAATGACTAGAGATAATAAGAGGCGGCTAGCCCAAATTATTAAAAATAAGGAAAGAGATTACTTAGAACTGTAAATTTTATGATAACAAAATTAACATCAATCAAAACTGCGATAGCCAAAGTAATAGCAGATCTAGGGTTAGAGGAAGATGAAATTAAAATCTCAGATTTTAGAGAGTGGGCAGCTGAGGCTATTGAAAAAATTGGTGCAGTACAACAGTTTGAACACATTGTTTCAGGTGTAGAAGGGGCTCCAATTATCAAAATACACTGCCATCAAGCACAGTTACCTTGTAACCTACATAAACTACACCAAGTTGCATATTCTTTTAATTGTGATGGGCCTTGGTTTCCTATGAGGAAAGCTACAGGTTCATTTGCTGCTTGGGGTTGTGATGAATGCTGTGATTGTGAAAAACCCGAAATGTGGGTTAAGGATGAAGTATTAGTAAATCTAGTTGTAGATCTATACGGTAATATTGATAAAACCGAAGCACTAGAAATGCTAAATACTAATAAAAACATGAAGACAATACTTAGGAACTTAATAAATAAGCATACTATTAACCTAGATTATATGAGAGGTAATACAAGTACCAATCCTAATTGGGATTTGCAATATAGTATTAAGCCTGGTTATATAATGACAAATGCACCATGTGGATATCTAAAATTATCATACAGTGCTATACCTACTGATGAAGATGGGTACCCATTGATTCCAGATAGTGCTTCATACATGGAAGCAATTTATTGGTATATTGCACAAAAGATAGGATTCCAAAAGTATATAAGAGGAGAAATGAATCAACGTATATATTATGATATGCGTAATTCTTGGAATTTTTACTGTAAACAAGCATATGCAGAAGCTATGCTACCTAATGAAGATGAATTAGAGTCTATTAAAAATACATGGAATAAAATACATACAGAACTATTAGATCATAATTCATTTTACAGTCATACTGGTTCCAGACAACATATTTATAATGCTAACTAAATATGAATACAAGAAGACAAACAAATACATTCTCTGGTGGTCTTAATATGGATGTAGATTATTCTGTGTTAAAGGATAATCAATACATATATGCAGAGAATATTCGTATATTAACAAATGAAGGATCTTCTTTTGCAGCAATGCAGAATATAGAAGGGTTCTTAGCGTGTAGACCTTCTTCAAATTTGTCTGGTGAAACTATTATACACATTGCCACAGTAAGAGATTGGGCGATTGTTTTTACTAAGATTAATGGTACAAATAACAACAATGTCTATAGAATTGATTTTTCTAGATCACAAGAAGAACCAATTGTAACAAAAGTAGTAACTAATAGACCTTTAGATATAGAAGTATCATCTAGTAATGTAGCTGCAATTAGCAGTGTATGTAGATGGGAGGCAAGCAACAATGTAAAAGTGTATTGGGCAGATGGACATGCTCAAATTAAAGTAATCAACGTAGATGATGATCACATATCCGGTAATTCATCTATTACTTCGGATTCTATAGTAATGTTACCAAAAGCTACATTAGCACCATTTGAATTTAATGGATTTGGGACAGGTAGTTTAGAATCTGGAATGATACAATATTGTTATCAATTGTTTAAAGTGAGAGGTACAGAGTCTGCAATATCTCCACTTACTCCTCTTTATCATTTGAGTGATGGAGACCAAAAAACTAATTACAATGCTGTAAAAGGAAGTTCTAAAGGACAGAATACTGGTAAGTCTATAAAGTTGCAAGTAAGAAATAATAGTACTGGATTTGATAGACTTAGAATAATCTCTTTATTCTACAAGGCAAAGAATGAAGTACCTGTAATATCTATAGTAGATGATATAGTTATTGGAACTGGTTCTGTAATAAATTATGAAGATAAAGGCGGTAGTTTAGTATCAGAATTAAGTATTGATGAATTTAATTCATTAGCTAATTACACATTTGTACCTGAAGTAATAGAATCTAAAGACAATAGATTATTCGCCGCTAATCTTACTGAGGAAACATGGGATGTAGAATATGATGCCAGAGCATTTAGAGCTAATTCTTCTGGTAATGTACTATTACTATCTAATTCTGGTTCTTCATTAAACTTTGCCCTATCAGCATTAACTACTACAAACATACCTAAAGACCACGATTGTATATGCCCATTTAATGTAGATGGTAGTGCATACAAGTATACTACTTCTCCAACAGGAGGATACATACAAGGTGGTAAAGGTAAGAATATTTCTTATAGATTCATTACTACAGATTTACTAGAAGATGCATCTACTACATCTAGAGGAATGATAAACGAAGAATTTACATTCAATGCTTCTTCAAGATCACTTACCAGTTTAGGTATTAACTATGAAGGTAATGATAAATCAAATACAATAAGTTTATCATCTGGTAACAAAATACCAAACTATTCTAATGCCGAAATAGAGTCCAAAGTAAAAGGATATATGAGGGATGAGATTTATAGATTTGGTATAGTATTGTATAATAAGCAAGGTTTAGCATCACCAGTACATTGGATAGGTGACATAAGAATGCCATCTAATAAAGATACAGGTTATAAGTTTTTTACTTCTAATGAAGCTAGTGATTATGGGTCTAATTTATCAGTTGTTACTAAACCACTTGGTATTGAATTTGAAGTAAAGAATTTACCATCAGATGTGGTAAGATATGAAATAGTTAGATGCGAAAGAACTCTATCTGATAGAACTATATTAGCTCAAGGAGTAGTAAGTTGCATTACAAATTATGATAGAGATTCTAACATCTTAACACCATTCCCATATCTAGCTTATTCAAACAAGCATGGTTACTATGCAAAGACTCACAACAATGGAGATTTCCAATATACCTTTAACTTGTCAGATACACAATCTAACAATTATTTCATGTTTGTATCTCCAGAGATAGCAATTAACAGAGAAAATGCAGATGCATTAATTGATAAGTTTCAAACAGTTGAAAAGGTAGGGATTATGACATCTCCTATTACTGCGGATGGTGACTGGGGTATTACAGATGGATCTCTAAAAGTATTAGCAAATGCTAAATCTATAAAGTATGATGGTACTACAATAAAACCAACCAAAACATTAGGAGGTCAGTCTAGTAATGGTTATGTTGCTAATGGAGCAATAGTAATAAACAATGATGATTTCTATTCAGCATTACTTGCTAAATACTATGGTTTATATGTTGAAAATGGTGTTCAATCTGCTGCAGTAGAAAGTGCAAAATATGCAGGGCCAAGCAGTCCTTGGTTAACAAATGGTGATCAACCTTGGTATAATGCCGAAGCAATTACTATTGGTGATAAAGTATATTATAACTGGGTATGGGATAATATTAGAACCGCAGGAGATGGTGAAGTAGATAAGACTGATGCAAACAATGTTAGAAAATATGGTCCTCATGGAATATGTTCTATATTTAAGAGTGACAACATGATTGCTAACATACCATTAGCAGTAAGTACTTCTAGTTACAGATATGTTAATTCAGTTGCTTTGTGTAACATGAAGCAAAGTGTAAATGCATATGGTGGTAATTCTTACTCTGCTGTACAGAATTCCGTGTATATTACTACAGGAGCTAGTGCTGAATCTAGTATTTCCACAGTACTATGTTATGGTGGAGATACTTATCTAAACATATTTGATTATAATAACTGTATGTTTAGTTATAATACAGATGATTATTATAACAATAAAGCAAACAGATTATTCTTGGGTGCTTTTATACCATGTGAATCAAGTGTAAACCTAGCATTAACTCATGCTGATTCATCTATAAATAGAACTTATCAAGCTGGTGATGGATATGCTAATCATTTTGTAGAGGATGATATAATTACTGTTGGTGATTTATACACTCAGAATACTCCATCATATGCATACAATGATGCCTATTCTGCTCAACCTAATGCAAAGAAGTTTGTATCTAAATCTATTTATAACATAGATAATCTATCAACAGATACTCGTATCATATCTTCAGAACTAAAGACAAATAATGAAGTTACTGATTCATGGACGAAATTTAAAGTAGCTAACTATATTGATGTGGATACTAAATTTGGTCCAATTAATGATATGAAGCTGTTTAAAAACAATCTAGTATTCTGGCAAACCGACGCTTTTGGCACAGTTGCAGTGAATGAACGTTCTATTATAACTGATAATAATCCAGGTGCTCTTACTCTAGGTACTGGTGGTATACTAGACAGATATGACTACTTTACTACAATGAATGGTGAAAGTCCAAACCAGTTAAGAGCAAATACTCAATCAGATAGCACTGTGTACTGGTATGATAGTAAACGTAATGAGATATGTGGTTTTAATGGTCAGTTACAAACAGTATCTAAATTAAAAGGAGTTCAATCTTATTTGAATAAGAATAAAGACTTATTTAAAAAAGATCCTATTGCAGTTTATGATAAGAAATATAATGAGGTTCTGTTTACTCTAGGAGATAAAACTTTAGCTTTTAATGAACAATTAGGAGCATTTACTTCATTCTATAACTACAATCCAGACTATTATGCAGAATTTAGTGATAAACTATATTTGTTTAAGTCATTAAAACTATTTAAGTATAATGGTGGTGAACAAGCTAATTTAGATTCTGACAAAGCAAAGGTATCTGAAATAGAATTTGTAGTAAATGCGGAGTACCCACAAACTAAAACATTTGATAATGTTGAATATGGTGGTGATTTTACTACAGATACTAATTTTGATTTGATCCTATTTACTACAAAAAGACAGACTAGTGAAACATTAACTAGTGAAGATATTGATTACAGAGAGGATACTTATAAATTTGCAATTCCTCGTAATGCATTAAAGCTAAATGAAGTAGAACAGCTAGCTAATAAGTCTTATAAGGACAGAATGAAGGGAAAATATCTCATCTGTAATTATAAGTATGATTGTAATGGTGGTAATGAATTTAAAGTACCTTATATTAGTACAGCTTATAGATACTCAATGATATAATATGAAAAAGAAAATTAATAAGAAAAACGTACCAGCATATGCATTTGGCATGGATCAACTACCTAATTACCTTGGTGGGGCTAATGTTCTTGGCTCTGCCATTTCTGGTTTATCAGGAGAAGGTTCTACAGGTGATGCTATAGGTAGTACATTAGGTAGTGCTGCTTCTTTAGCTGGGGCAGGTTTTAGTATTGGAGGACCAATTGGGGCTGCTGCAGGTGGAGTGCTAGGAACAGCTTTTGGTTGGATTGGCGCTAGAAAACGCAAGAAACAAATGGAACAAATGAGGCGTAGAAAGGAAACTATGAATAAAACTCAATTGGGTATGAATACTGCAGCAAACCGAACAGCAGAGTATTGGGATGATAATGTGTTAGCATATACTTATGAGAATGGTGGTATACTTCCTGATTTAGCCTATGTAGACAATAATGAGGTTATCAGAGGGGACGATGGAACTATTATGCAAATTCCTAATAATAGACCCGGTACAGATAATCATTTAATTGATGCGTCTAATTTAGAGTCAGTATTATCTGACAAAATTAAAAGACCGGGAACAAATAAAACTTTTGCACAAGAAGGTAAAAAACTTACTAGAATGACGAAGCCAAGTAAAGGTAAAGATATATTTGCTGATAATACAAATATGTTAAACAAACGGAATGCTAACTTTGCATATGATAATCTATTATCAGAACAGGAGGAAGTAAAAGCTAAAAAAGGAATTAAACCTAAAAAGAAAGGTATTCCAGCTTATGAAGATGGAAAACCCAGTAATAAAACTCCATTTTATATTCCCATTGATTTTGGTTCTCTTCTGGGTGGTCTTCCTACGTTTCTTCTTAACACAGCTGCAAACAGTTTGTATGTAAATTATGTTTATAATCCTAACAATAAGAAAATAAAACTAGATCCAAATAAGCGGATAATTCAAACATATGGTAGTGCTCCTGCATTTTATGCTCCTATGACAGGTGATGGTATTGATGCAGTTACATATGCTAATGATGAACCAATTTCTGTTGATACACCTGTTGTACCAACTAAACCTGTATCGCCTACTCCTGCAGTAAATACAACTAAAAGTGTACCAAGTAAAAGTACTACAAAAACTCCAAGTACAAGCTCAACTAAAACGGTTCCTAATTATAACTTTGTAGATGCTCCAATGCTTGATATTGAAGAACCAGTTATTGGTTTCAATGATGCTTATACTCAATCTTTAGAAACACCTAAGAAACCAATTGCAGCAAAACCGGATTTATCTCCTATATCAAATACGGTAGGTAATAAAAAGAGTCCAAAAGATAAAGCTGGGGTTATTGATTATTCTCCAGACTGGTTGTCATTAGCTCCTACCGTATATAATGCTTTACAATCTTTACGTAATCCAGAGTATGAACAAACTGTTTTAAATCCTTACACAGGTGCTATTACTAATACTATGGCTAGACGTAGAATGAATATAGAACCTGCAAGATTAGCCAACAGTAGATCAAGGGCTATTTCAAATTATAACTTAGCAAATATTAATGCTAACACTGGTGCTAATTTAGCAGCAAGAACTCAAGCTGCTGTTGATGAGTATGCTGCTAATGCTAATATGTATGCTACTAAACAAAATGCAGATAATGCTTACTTGGGTGAATATGCTAATACCTTAAATAACTTAGGTCAGCAATTTGTTCAAAGTAGAACTCTTGCAAATGATTTAAATGCTAAAAATAGAGCAGCTGCTAGAAGCTTTGGTACTGCTGCTGTTAGTCAATTAGGACAATGGTCTCAAGTAAACAGACAGATGAAGAATCAAGCAGCAAGAGATAATATGATTTATCCATATCTAGCTAATTTCTTAGCATATGGTAATCCTACAGAGTTGATTCAACAGATGAATAGACAATATTATAAAAGATAATTATGGTAAATAGATATGATCGTCCTGCAGAAGCGCAGTTCATAAATACATATGTTCCTCTACCATTCCAGCAATTATATACTCTAGGTAAAGAAGCAAATGCTAGAGTAGATAAAGCTATTGCAGATTTATCTGGTGCTCTGGATAAATGGTCTGATTTTAGATCACCATCAGAAAAAGATACTAAGGCTTGGTACGATGAGACAATGGGTAAAGCTAAACCTATTATTGATAAATTAGCACAAAATATTGATTCGCTTAAAACTCCAGAAGGTAGAGCTCAGATTAATTCTTTAATCAACAATGTAGATAGATATAAATTAGCTACTTTAAAGCAAAGTAGAGAGGGTATGCTACAAAGAATGGAAATGAATCAGAAGTTAGCAGCTGCTGGTAAGTTTAATGAAATGTGGCATGGAGTTGATTTTGCTAACTACGATACACTTACTTCTGGAATTTATAATGATGTATCTCCTTTAGCATATAAGGATGTTAGAGAGTTATCCGATCCATATTATGCTA
>ERZ780214.1008-NODE-1008-length-10412-cov-2.23655_pt1 | contig 10412 bp, 9 predicted proteins | sample MGYA00510976_ERZ780214 | MGnify/ENA primary metagenome ERZ780214 (study PRJEB29588, sample SAMEA2154920) | human gut metagenome | biome: human gut; feature: human-associated habitat; material: faeces | place: Denmark | collected 2008/2010 ... | reverse complement strand
CTGGAACGTGCCTGTGATCTTTTTCTCTTCGGATTTGCTGAACTTTCCTCTCTTGGAGCAGACGATGCGCCCCTCCATCATCAAATCATTCAGAATCTGTTCCAACTGTGGGCGCTGATCTTTTTTCACACCGAGGACAATCGCCAGTTCCTTGATTTTCATCGGGACATACATATCATCGCACATAAAGTCATATATCATTTTTTTCCGCTGTTCATACTTTGCGTCCATACCCAGATCTTCTCCTTATATAATGAAAAAAGCTGCCGATGTAATCGACAGCTTCCGGTTTCTACCAGATTCCCAAATTCAGAACCATTGCAATGACAAGGAACAGAATCACAAAAATTCTTGTAAGCTTTACAAGCATTCCTTCCATGGAACGTCCCTTATTTTTGCCCCAGTAAGTATCTGCTGCTCCGGCGATCGCGCCAAGACCTGCAGATTTCCCCTCCTGCATTAAGATAATCACTGTAATTACAATACTCAGTATAATAAATACAATAGTTAAAATCGTATTTAAAACGGTCACGATTTCCACCTCCTAATTCTAAACTCACGACTAACTAATTATATCATAAAAGAAAAGTCTTTTCAACATTTTTTTATATTTCACAATTTTCCTTTTCATTTCCACTTTATAATATAACACAGATAATATAGAACTTACTGTATCATTAGGAGTATACCATGAAATCCTGTCAAATGTACAGATTTATTCCGATTATATTACTGTGTGTCTGTCTGTTCACTGGTGGATGTTCCCAAAGTACGTGAACTTCACCGCCGATTCCCTCCCTGTGGCCAAGGCCGAAGAACTTGCAGACGGTGCTTCCAGCGATCTGGACATCATCAGCAGTGTATATAATTATATCATTACACATTTTACCTATGATTATTCCAAAGCTTCCAGTGTAACAAGCGGATATCTTCCCGATATCGATGAGGTTTTCACCTCTGAGAAAGGAATCTGTTTTGATTACGCTGCAGTCATGACCTTTCTGATGATCGCCGTGATTCTGGTTCTGATGCAAAAGTCGTACCTGTTTTTTCCAAAGTTTATGCCGAACTCGGAAGCGAGCTGACCGGGACCGCACGGACGCTTCTGCACATCAGTACCATTCTCAATCATTATATGCTTGGATTTATCATTGCCTTTCTGGTATTGCTTATCATCTGTATGATTTTATATCACACCGATCTCGGGCGCGTATTGTTCCTCGGACAGAAACTTGCCATGACGGTTGCCTCCGGACGCGTTGCAAACTGCCTGTATCTGGTTCTCTCCAGCGGACTCGACAGTAATATCGGTCTTACCCTGGCACGCGAACTTGTCAATAATCCGCATATGCAGGCACTTATCGACAAATGTCACGAGAATATCCGCCACGGGGAATCATTCGACAAAGCACTGCTGCTGTCCGGCATCTTTTCCCAGATGTACGCCAGCTGGATTGTAATCGGTTCCCGGACCGGCGAAATGGAAAGCATTGTTTCCCAGCGGGAGATCAATACCGATACCGCAAGCTATCTGACGGCACTTCGTGCTGCATTGCGCCAGATCAACGGTATTATCTACACTTCTGCCGCAGAAAATATGATCGCCATGGACAGCAGCATCTTACAGCTTTATAAAGACGGACGGATCGACAAACACACCGCCATCTCGGAAGCGGTCAATCCGGAGATCATGTCCAAACGTCTGAATCTCTTATAATGTTTCACTGATCCGCAGAAGCTGGTTATACTTGGCAGTGCGCTCTCCTCTGCACGGAGCGCCTGTCTTGATCCAGCCGGCATTTACCGCCACCGCGAGATCTGCAATAAAAGAATCTTCCGTTTCTCCGGAACGATGTGAAATAATTGCCTTATAGCCGTTCTTCTGTGCCAGTTCAATCGCATCCATGGCTTCCGTAAGCGTTCCGATCTGATTGACCTTAATCAGCACAGCATTTGCCACCTTAAGATCCATTCCGCACCGGATTCGCTTCACATTCGTGACAAACAGATCATCTCCCACCAGCATCACCTGTTCTTTCATGCGCTTTGTCAATTCCTGCCAGCCTTCCCAGTCGTCTTCATCCAGACCGTCCTCAATAGAAATCAGCGGATATTCCGTGGTAAGTTCTTCATACAGCGAAATCATTTCCTGTGCACTGCGCAGGATTTCTTTTTTTTCGGTGGTTTCCTGCGTTTTCACATGTGCGTCAGATGTATAAGCACCGCCCTGCGTGTCCGGACGCCGCAGATTGACATCCACCTCTGCATGTGTCTGCGCTTCTCCCGGAAAATGATACATTCCGTCTTCCTCACTGTACAGCTCGGATGCTGCCGCATCCATGGCAAATGCAACATCGCTGCCCACCTTATATCCGGCTTCCTCCACGGCACGCTGCAGACATGCAAACACTTCTCCCGCATTGGAAAAATCCGGTGCAAATCCGCCTTCATCCCCCACTGCCGTCAGTTTGCCTTCTTTCTGCAAAATTTTTTTCAGAAAATGATAAATTTCCGCACCCATCCGGAGTGCATCCGGAAACGACTCGGCTCCGACCGGTACAATCATAAATTCCTGAAAATCCAGGTAATTCTTTGCGTGCGCTCCGCCATTTATGACATTCATCATCGGCATCGGCCATTTTTTTGCATTCGGTCCTCCCAGATAACGGTACAACGGCATATCCAGTGCTGCCGCTGCGCAGCGCGCACAGGCTAAAGAAACACCAAGTAAAGCATTGGCCCCCAGATTTCCTTTGTTGTCTGTCCCATCCAGTTCCACAAGTTTGCGGTCAATCTGTACCTGTTCCAGCACATTCATTCCCAACAGCTCCCTGCGGATCTTTGTGTTGATGTGATCCACAACGCGCTGTACTCCAAGCCCAAAATAACGTTCCTGTCCATCCCGCAGCTCAATCGCCTCAAATCTTCCGGTACTGGCTCCGGATGGCACAGATTCCCTGCCCGTAGTCTTCTTTCCCGTTGTCTCTGTCTGCGCGGTCACTTCCACCTCAACCGTAGGATTTCCTCTTGAATCCAGAATTTCCCTTCCATGAATTTCAATAATTTTGATCATCAGACCCATTCCTATTGTCCTCCTTTTTTCATTATTGTGTGAAAAAGAAAGAAATTTATTCAAATCCAAAGAAAAAGAAAGACCTCCCATGTTATGGGAGGTCTCTTAGCATAACCGACCGGTCTGTTTATAGGTTCATTTATACGTTAATTTCTGCAGTAACGCCGAGTTCCTCTTTGTGTGCATCCAGCACTGGACGAACCACATCACGCAGGAATACTTCCACCTGACGCGGTGCACGACCCACATACAGCTCTGGTTTTAAGTTTGCCTCGATCTGTTCTTTTGTCAGACCAAAAGCCGGATCTGCTGCAATCAGATCTACCAGATTGTTATCCTTACCCTCTTCCTTGACGGTCTTTCCTGCCTGCATGGACAGCTGACGGATTTTCTCGTGCAGTTCCTGACGGTTTCCACCCTCTTTTACGGCATCCATCATAATATTTTCGGTTGCCATGAATGGAATCTCTGCCATAAAGTGCTTGTAAATTACCTTCGGATATACCACCAGGCCATCTACAACATTTAAGCACAGATCCAGGATACCATCGATTGCAAGGAATCCTTCCGGAACCGACAGACGCTTGTTGGCAGAATCATCAAGTGTACGTTCAAACCACTGTGTTGCAGAAGTAATGGCCGGATTTAATGCATCTACCATCACATAGCGGGAAAGAGATGCAATACGCTCACTCCGCATCGGATTACGCTTGTATGCCATCGCAGAAGATCCGATCTGGTTCTTTTCAAATGGCTCCTCTACTTCTTTTAAATGCTGCAGAAGACGGATATCGTTAGACATCTTATGCGCACTGGCAGCAATCCCTGCTAAAACATTTAAAACACGGGTATCCACTTTACGGGAATAGGTCTGTCCAGAAACCGGATAGCAGGACTTAAATCCCATTTTCTCTGCGATCATCGGATCGATCTTATCGATCGTCTCCTGATCCCCGTCAAAAAGTTCCAGGAAACTTGCCTGTGTACCGGTCGTTCCTTTCGATCCGAGCAGTTTTAACGTACTCTGTACATACTCCAGATCCTCCAGATCCATCAGAAACTCCTGTGTCCAGAGTGTTGCACGCTTTCCGACTGTTGTCGGCTGTGCCGGCTGGAAATGCGTAAATGCAAGGGTCGGCTGATCCTTATATTTTTCTGCAAAATTGGACAGCTCCGCAATCACGCTGACCAGTTTTTTATGTACGAGCTTTAATGCCTCATTCATAATGATGATGTCTGTATTATCTCCGACATAGCAGGAAGTAGCCCCCAGATGAATGATACCGGCTGCCTTCGGGCACTGCTGTCCATAAGCATACACATGACTCATGACATCATGACGCACCAGTTTTTCACGTGCGACTGCTACATCATAATTAATATCATTGACATGTTCTTTCATCTCATCAATCATATCCTGTGTGATGACCGGCTTTCCATTCTCGGAAAGTCCGAGTTCCATCTCTGTCTCAGCCAGTGCGATCCAGAGTTTTCTCCATGTGGAAAACTTCATATCCTGGGAAAAAATGTACTGCATTTCCTTGCTGGCATAACGCTCGGAAAGAGGGCTTGTATATCTGTCTGTGCTCATGTTCTTCTCCTTTTATTTGATTACATTGGTAACAACTTATCGGCTCATCTTGCGCTCAAGATCAATCTCTTTGTCATAATACTCTCCGCGAATGTCCTGTTTCGGCGGGGGGTATTTGCCCGTAAAACAGCCGGTACAGATCGGAAGTCCTTCCGCCATTTCTTTCAGACGGTCGATTCCGAGATAACCAAGGGAATCTGCTCCGATAATCTGGCAGATCTCTTCAATCGTACGGTTGTAGGCAATCAACTGCTCACGCGCCGGAATATCGGTTCCGAAATAACAAGGCCATAAAAATGGCGGAGAACTGATGCGTACATGCACCTCGGTTGCTCCTGCATCCCTTAACATGCGCACAATACGATCCGATGTCGTACCTCTTACAATCGAATCATCGATCATAATGACACGTTTCCCTGCCACTGCCTCACGCAGCACATTCAGCTTCACCTGTACGCTGGATTCCCTGCTGCTCTGCTTTGGCTTGATAAACGTACGTCCCACATAGCTGTTCTTGACAAAGGCTGTACCATACGGAATCCCGGATGCCAGAGAATAGCCAAGTGCTGCAGCATTTCCGGACTCCGGCACACCTGTCACCAGATCTGCCTCTACCGGCGAATCCTGTGCCAGAAACTTTCCGGCCTTGATCCGGCTTGCATATACACTCACCCCGTCAATATGACTGTCCGGTCTTGCAAAATAGATGTACTCAAAAATACAGCGTGCTTCCTTTTCTTTCGGAAGTGCCATGGTCATATCGGACTCAATACCTTTTTCCGGAGAAATGGTCACAACTTCTCCCGGCAGCACATCACGCACAAATGTTGCACCAATGGTGTCAAGTGCACAGGTTTCCGATGTGATAATATAAGAATTGTCACGCTTTCCGATACAAAGCGGCTTAAAGCCGTATGGGTCACGCGCCCCGATCAATTTACGCGGACTTGTCACAACCAGTGCGTAAGCTCCCTTAAGACGCTGGCACGCACGGCGCACAGCTTCTTCTGCTGACTGGGAATTCAACCGTTCCCTTGCGATATAGTAGGCAATCACCTCAGAATCAATGGTGGTCTGGAAAATTGCTCCCGTATATTCCAGCTCCTTACGAAGCTGCGGTGCATTGATCAGATTGCCATTGTGGGCAAGTGCCAATGTACCTTTGACATAATTTAACACGAGTGGCTGGGCATTTTCACGGGTAGAAGAACCGGCCGTTGAGTAACGTACATGTCCGACTCCGATGTCCCCCTTCATCTGCTCAAGATTTTCCGGTGCGAACACTTCATTTACAAGTCCCATTCCCTTGTAGGAAAGAACCTTGCCCTTAGGACCGCTGGTATCGCTGACTGCAATACCGCAGCTCTCCTGGCCACGGTGCTGCAGGGCAAACAGTCCATAATATATTGTCGATGCTACATCTGCACCGTCAAAATCATACATTCCGAAGACGCCACACTCCTCATGAAGTGTATCCGCATCATAACTGTTATTCTGAATCATTGTGATCTCCTATATCTATCTTGTAAAAGGCTTACCTGTCAGAAGCTCATATGCTTCTTTGTACTTATCAACGGTCTTTGTAACAACTTCTTCCGGAAGAAGGAAATCATTGTCCGGATTTGCCTTGAGCCAGTCTCTGACATACTGCTTGTCGAAAGAAGGCTGTCCCTGTCCTGGTTCATATCCTTCTGCCGTCCGGTGTAAGCATCTCATCACCGAGAACGACTTTACCGTTCTCGTCCAGACCGAACTCAAATTTGGTATCTGCAATGATAATTCCTTTGGAAAGTGCATACTCTGCACATTTCTTGTAGAGAGCGATGGTGCAATCCTTGATCTGTGTTGCGTAATCAAGTCCTTTTCCAGGATAAATTTTCTCCAACACATCTACAGACTGCTCGAAGGAAATATTCTCATCATGATCGCCCAGATCTGCCTTGGTACTCGGTGTATAAATCGGCTCCGGAAGCTTATCAGACTCTACCAGTCCTTCTGGAAGCTTAATGCCGCACACCGTGCCGTTTTCTTTGTAGCTTGCCCAGCCGCTTCCTGTGATATAGCCACGAACGATACACTCGATTGGGAGCATCTCAAGCTTCTTGCACATCATGCTGTTTCCGTCAAAACGCTCCTGTTGGAAAAATTCCGGCATATCCCTGACATCTACAGAAATCATATGATTCGGAACAACATCCTTTGTAAAATCAAACCAGAACTTTGACATCTGGGTCAGAATTGCGCCCTTGTCCGTAATCCTGTTCTTTAAAATGTTGTCAAATGCGGAAATACGGTCAGTAGCTACAATGATCAGGCTGTCTCCGTTATCATAGACTTCTCTTACTTTTCCTTCTTTGAATGGTTTAAATTCCTTCATTTTCGCTCTCCTTATTCTTTTATTTTTCGATTAACAAACTCTTTCCGGTCATCTCTTTCGGCTGCTCTAATCCCATAATCTGAAGCAGGGTCGGGGCAATATCTGCCAGGCATCCGCCCTCACGCAGTGTATACTTCGGATCCGCATTTACGAGAATAAACGGTACCGGATTGGTTGTATGGGCAGTATGTGGCTCACCTGTTTCGTAGTCAATCATTTTCTCTGCATTTCCGTGATCTGCACAGATAAACAGAACACCATCCATATCCTTCACCGCCTGGACTGCATCTCCTACCAGTCCGTCCACACGCTCGACTGCCTTGATGGCTGCCGGAATCACACCGGTGTGTCCGACCATATCCGGGTTTGCAAAGTTGATAACGATCACATCATACTTGTCTGACTTAATAGCCTCAACAAGATCCATACCAACCTCCGGAGCACTCATTTCCGGCTTCAGATCATATGTTGCAACATCCTTCGGGGAATTTACCAGCAGACGTGCCTCATCAACGTTTGGCTCTTCCACTCCGCCATTAAAGAAGAATGTAACATGTGCATACTTCTCTGTCTCGGCCAGACGAAGCTGTGTCTTTCCGCACTTTGCCAGGTACTCACCGAATGTATTTACAATATGCTCTTTTTCAAATGCGATCAGCTTGTTCGGGATCGTCTCATCATAGTCCTTAAAGCAGACAAATGTTGTCTTAATGAACGGACGGTCAAATCCGGTAAACTTGTCATCACAGAATGCACGTGTCATTTCACGGGCACGGTCCGGACGGAAGTTAAAGAAGATCACGGAATCATTCTCTTTTACAACAGAGACCGGTTTTCCATTCTCTGTAATTACGGTAGGAAGTACGAACTCGTCTGTTACATCCTTTGCATAGGAATCTTCCATTGCCTTAACCGCATCTTCTGCCTGTACGCCCTCACCCTTTGTCAGGGAATCATAGGCTTTCTGTACACGATCCCAGTTATTATCACGATCCATTGCATAATAACGTCCGGATAAAGAAGCGATCTTTCCAACACCGATCTCTTTCATCTTCTTTTCCAGTTCTTCGATAAATTCTTTTCCGGATGCAGGAGGTGTATCACGTCCGTCTAAGAATGCATGAACATATACCTTGCTCAGTCCCTGCTTCTTTGCCATCTCAAGCAGTCCGTAAAGATGTGTAATATGACTGTGCACACCACCATCGGAAAGAAGTCCCCACAGATGCAGGTCCGAATCATTTTTCTTACAATTATCCATGGCTGCAAGCAGTGCCTTATTCTCGAAAAAGTCACCGTCTTCGATTGCCTTGGTAATTCTGGTCAGATCCTGGTAAATAATGCGACCGGCACCGATATTCATATGTCCAACCTCAGAGTTACCCATCTGTCCGTCCGGAAGTCCTACTGCCAGGCCGGAAGCCTGTCCTTTTACAAAAGGACATTCCTTCATTAATTTATCCATCACCGGGGTATTTGCCAGCGCAATGGCATTTCCCTCTGTACGGTCATTCAGACCATAACCGTCAAGAACCATTAAAACAACAGGTTTTTTGCTCATAATTCATCCTCTCTTTCCATTGTAACAATCCTATACTATTGTACTTCATTATTGTTACACAAACACTTATTATATTACATAATTTGAACGGGATTGCAAGTGTTCACTGCAAATTTCCCACGATATCTATCGATTTTAAATCCAGATCCACATCATCAAAATACTGTCCATAACGCCTTCCGGACGTATAGGCATAAGGAGAAACTCCCGGTTTTTCGACATTTTTATACGGATAAAAGAATCCGTCCTCATCAATTCCCACATGATTGGAGATGTCTGCCAGATAATGATAAAATGCTTTGATCTGTTTTTTTTCTGTCAGAATCGAAGGCGTAAGCGAATCCTGTATGCACGGAATCATCCGCAATTTCAGACTGCCGGAATCATCAATCTGAATCTGTGCAATCGTTGTGTAAAGTTTTCCGGTAGAAAACCAGAAATTTCCCACGCTGTATGCCACCGGCACATTTTTTATAAACTCAACGCCCTGCAGACGGTGCGGATGTCCACCAATCACGGCGTCTGCACCAGCTTTTACACAAAGGTCTGCAATCTCTGTCTGATCCTGCCCATAATGGATCTTTCCTTCTGTTCCCCAGTGAACATACGCGATCACATAATCACTGTTCTTCTTCGCACGCTTCAGTTCTTTCTTCCATACCTCTTCCTGCTGGGTCTTTAATACTCCCGGTTTCTCCTTCTGGGCTTTCTGTGTAAAATGATAAAACCTTTCGATTTCCGTTGCAGATACAATCGCAATCTTTCGTCCACCTGTGACCACATAACGCACAGCGCTTGCCTCTGTCAGATTTCTGCCACCACCACTGTACGGAATTCCCGCTGCATGCAATGCATCCAGCGTATCTAAAAATCCCTGCTCACCATAATCAAACACATGATTATTTGCCACAGAGACCATATCTATTCCCAATGTGCGCAGGAATCCGGCATCTTTGGGATCTGCCCGAAAACAGTATGCTTTGCCAACCTGCCGCTGTCCCCGTGTTGTATAAGCAAACTCATTGTTTGCCATCGTAAAATCTGCCGAAATCAGTTCCTTTTTTACTTCATCGGAAAAATAATCCGCCATGTGATTCTTTGCCGTCTTCCCAGTACACCAATTCTCATCCAGACAGATATCCCCGACAAAATCCAGACGGATGCATGCCGGATCGGATGCTTCTTTCCAGATCACATCCTCATACGAATACGACATATACTGTTGCTGCCTGCAATACATAAGCCACAGAACATGCATACTGTTTCTGGTAAACCGATACCACAGATCCGGGTCCTGATTTCCGTTTTCCAGCTGTGTATACAGACTCTGCAGCACACCGCTCCCATACTTCGTTTCAATCCATCCCATAAAGGCTTCATCCACCGGATATTTCTGAAAAAACTTTCCGGTGGCAGTCCTTAAAATCTGGTTTTCCAGATCCTGTACTTCCGGCTCGGTTTCCTGTGATTGCTCCGTGACCTGGGAGGTTTTTTCCTCATATTCAGTTTGTACTTCCTTAGTCTCTTTCAGCGGCTGTGTATTTTGGATGATGCCATGTGTCAAAGCAAAAATAAACAACAAGAGAACGACACATTCCAGACATTTTTTCTTCATGTGTAAAATTTCAAAGGCTATTCACCTGAAATTCAGATGAATAGCCCTATAACCATACAAAATCAGATTCTAGTAGTTTACAATCTTACCGAAATCAGCTTTCAGGGATGCTCCGCCAACCAGACCACCATCGATGTCCGGCTTTGCGAACAGCTCTGCTGCATTTCCTGCATTTACAGATCCGCCGTACTGGAT
>ERZ780214.1003-NODE-1003-length-10455-cov-2.17692_pt1 | contig 10455 bp, 9 predicted proteins | sample MGYA00510976_ERZ780214 | MGnify/ENA primary metagenome ERZ780214 (study PRJEB29588, sample SAMEA2154920) | human gut metagenome | biome: human gut; feature: human-associated habitat; material: faeces | place: Denmark | collected 2008/2010 ... | reverse complement strand
CGCCGGTCCCGTATGCCACACTGGCGCTGATACTTGTTTTGGCGAAAAGAATGTGGAAGACATCATGTTCCTTAAATATTTGCAGAACTTCATCGAACAGCGCCGCCAGGAAATGCCGGAAGGTTCCTACACCACTACCCTGTTTCAGAAAGGCATCAACCGTATGGCACAGAAGGTAGGCGAAGAAGCCGTCGAAACAGTTATCGAAGCCACTAACGGGACAGACGACCGTCTCGTTTACGAAGCAGCCGACATGATCTACCACCTAATCGTATTATTGACAAGCAAAGGACTTCGCATCGAAGACCTCGCACGCGAATTAAAAAGCAGACATAAAGGATAATAACAATGGAAGAGACAACCCTGCTCAAACTGGATAAAGTAGATATCTGCCGTGAAGAGAATGTGATCCTTCACAGGGCATCCTTTACACTCCACAATGGAGAATTCGTGTATGTGATCGGAAAAGTCGGTTCTGGCAAGAGCAGCCTGTTGAAATCCTTGTATTGCGAAATTCCCATCAATCAAGGGGACGCATGGTTGTTGGACTATAATCTCTGCAAGATGAGACGGAAAGACATTCCTTACCTGCGCAGGAAATTAGGGATCGTCTTTCAAGATTTCCAGCTTCTTACCGATCGTTCGGTACACAAAAATCTCGAATTCGTCCTAAAAGCGACCGGATGGAAAAAGAAAAGCGAGATAAACGAGCGCATCAACAACGTGCTTTTTCAAGTCGGGATGCAAGATAAAGGCTATAAGATGCCGCACGAGCTTTCGGGTGGCGAGCAACAGCGTATCGTGATCGCCCGCGCATTACTGAACGATCCGGTTTTGATCCTTGCAGACGAACCTACCGGAAACCTGGACCCGGAGACAAGCGGACAAATCGTACAGCTGCTACACGACATTTGCCGCAAGGGAACGGCTGGCATCATGACGACTCACAACTACACACTGGTACATAACTATCCCGCGCGTATAGTAAAATGTGAGAATGCCTGCCTAAGTGATGTTGGAGAATAATTTTTTATGTAACTTTGCACACGCATTTAAAGTGAAGAAGAACAAATTAATATAGTAAAAGAAAATGAAAGTTTTAAAGTTTGGCGGTACTTCTGTGGGATCTGCACAGAGAATGAAAGATGTAGCAAAACTGATTACGGGAGAACGTAACATTGTAGTCTTGTCTGCCATGTCCGGTACGACCAACTCATTGGTTGAAATCTCGGATTACTTGTACAAGAAAAACCCTGACGGAGCAAACGAGGTCATCAATAAACTGGCTCAGAAATATTATGGCCATATCGAAGAACTCTACAGCACTGACGAATATAAGCAGAAAGCCAAAGAACTGATAAAACATCATTTCGACCATATCCGCACGTTTACAAAGGATCTTTTCACGTTGTTCGAAGAAAAAGTTGTCCTGGCCCAAGGCGAACTGATCTCTACCGGTATGATGAACCTCTATCTGAACGAATGCGGCATAAACTCCGTTCTGATTCCGGCACTGGATTATATGCGTACAGACAAGAACGCGGAACCGGATCCTGTGTACATTAAAGAAAAGCTTATCAAGCTATTAGACGGACACAAGGATGCAGACCTCTTCATAACACAAGGCTATATTTGCCGAAATGCTTACGGCGAGATCGACAACTTGCAACGTGGCGGCAGCGACTACAGCGCCTCTCTGATCGGTGCGGCTATCGGTGCAGAAGAAATCCAGATATGGACAGACATAGACGGCATGCACAACAACGATCCGCGTATTGTTGAAAAGACATCGCCAGTCCGCCATCTGCATTTTGAAGAAGCAGCCGAACTAGCTTATTTCGGTGCCAAGATCCTGCATCCGACCTGCATCCTGCCGGCCAAGCTGAACAATATTCCTGTTCGTTTGTTAAACACGATGCAGCCGGAAGCTCCGGGCACCATGATCTCCAACATGACGGAAAAAGGGAAAATCAAAGCTGTCGCCGCAAAAGACAATATCACTTCCATCAAGATCAAGAGTGGCCGTATGTTGTTGGCTACTGGATTCCTACGAAAAGTATTCGAAATATTCGAAAACTACCAGACTCCTATCGACATGGTAACGACTTCCGAAGTAGGTGTTTCCGTTACGATCGACAACCGCAAGCATCTGGAAGAGATCGTGGACGACCTGAAAAAGTATGGAACAGTCACGGTAGACGAAGATATGGTTATCGTTTGTGTGGTAGGTGACTTGGAATGGGATAATGTTGGTTTCGAAGCTCGGATTGTCCAAGCGATGAAGGACGTCCCGGTACGAATGATCTCGTACGGAGGCAGCAACTACAACGTCTCGCTCCTTATTAAAGCCTCCGACAAAACAAGGGCATTGCAAGCATTAAGCGATCATTTATTCAACAATAAAGCATAAACAAAAAGGATGGCGTATCGAATCAATCAATACGCCATCCTTTTTCATAAGAAAATAAAAAAGAAAGGGCCGTCTTCACAGATGACCCTTTCCAACCAAAACCTTAACTATGAAAAAATTTACGTGCTACAAATATAGATATACTTTTTTAATTACCAAAAGAAATTCGAAAAAAAATGATATTAAAAGGCACATTTCCTACAGAAAAGTTCAAATCACTAGCAACTCCGTTCTATTTTTACGATATAACGTTGTTGAAAGAAACACTCAATACGGTAAAAACGGAAGCCGGAAAGTATGGCTATCATGTCCACTATGCAGTCAAGGCAAATGCCAATCCCCGCATCTTGTCTATTATTGCAGAATATGGCTTGGGAGCCGACTGTGTGAGTGGTGGTGAAATACAGGCGGCACTCGATGCAGGTTTCCCTGCCAGAAAAATCGTTTATGCCGGTGTCGGCAAAGCAGACTGGGAGATCAATTTAGGACTAGACAACGATATTTTCTGCTTCAACGTAGAATCGGCTGCCGAACTGGAAATCTTGGAAGAATTGGCTGCCGCCAAAAACAAAGTGGCCTCGATCGCCCTTCGTATCAACCCGGAAGTAGACGCTCATACACATGCCAAGATCACGACTGGCATGAAGGAAAACAAATTCGGTATCAATTTGAGCCAGCTCGGACAGGTGTTAGATTTAGTCTGCCGCCTGGAACATATCAAATTGATCGGCATCCATTGCCATATCGGCTCACAAATTACAGATATGGCTGCTTTCCGTGGCCTGGTAATCCGTGTCAATGAAATTCAGGAAGAGCTGGAGGCGCGTGGAATAAAAGTTGAGAATCTGAACTTCGGTGGCGGTCTCGGTATCGATTATTATCACCCGAATCATTTGCCTATCCCGGCATTCGACAACTATTTTGCCGTGTTCAACAAACTATTGCAGCTTCGTCCGGGACAGCAGGTTCATTTCGAGCCGGGACGTTCCATCGTCGCACAATGCGGTTCGCTGATTTCTAAAGTACTATATGTAAAAGTCGGCGAGACAAAGAAATTCTGTATTTTAGATGCCGGCTTCACCGAACTGATCCGCCCGGCCATGTACGATGCATACCACCGCATGGAGAATATCACCAGCGACGAAGAAGTTGAAGTTTATGACGTTGTCGGTCCGATCTGTGAATCGTCCGACGTGTTCGGTAAAGATGTCGAACTGAACCGCGCCCACCGTGGCGACCTGATCGCCCTCCGCTCTGCAGGTGCTTACGGCGAGGTAATGGCCTCACAATATAACTGTCGGAAATTACCGACAGCTCATTACTCGGATACGATGTAAACCCTATTTCAACATTATAGAATGGTCCATGCAAAAATCTTTTCCATACAAGCTTTTGCATGGACCATTATTTTATCAAACCGTCTTTCGAAGTGGTATCCGTAGTCCGGGTGATGTATTTGTTATAAATATCCAAAAATCCTCCGTACATTTGTATCAGCAAAGACAATTTAATATCGATGAGCGAAAATTTACTTACATTCTCCGACCTGGAATTACTCCTAATCGGGATTACTGGCGTGTTGTTTATCATACAAATACTTTATTATCTGATCACATATTCACGCCCTTTACGTGCTGCAACAGCCAAAAGCACGGAACGTGTCACGGCAGACAAGGATGCCCAACCTGTCTCCGTCATTGTCTATGCCCATGGCGAACCGGAAGATTTACGCAATAATCTACCGATATTGCTGAACCAGGATTATCCGGATTATGAGATTATTGTTGTCAACGACGGTTCCGATGCCAATAGCGAAGACGTTCTGAAACTTTTTTCAAATGAATACAAAAACCTCTATTACACATATGTGCCTGTAGACACTCAATACCTGAGCCATAAAAAACTTGCGCTCACTATGGGAATCAAGGCTGCCCGGCATGACATCCTCCTTTTCACCGAAGCGGACTGCCGCCCGATCGGTCCGAAATGGATCAAAGCAATGGCCGGTTCCTACAATCCCGAAACGGACATTATTTTAGGTTTCTGTGCGTATCGGCATACAAAAGGGTTCCTGCACAAGCTCATTGCCTATGACAACCTGACAAATGGGTTACAAATGATATCTTCAGCCCTCTCCCATCATCCTTTCACGGGAAACGGCCGGAACCTATCCTATCGTAAGAAACTGTTCTTTGCCCACAAAGGTTACTCCAGATCCCTCAACCTTCACTCCGGAGCAGACGATCTGTTCATCAATGAAGTCTCGAATCCCGCCAATACACAGGTACAACTCTCGTCCGATTCCATCATTAAGATGAACAAAGTAGGAGATTCCGAAACCTGGAGAGAGATAAAAACCTCCCGCGCCGCCACCAAACGTTTTTACAAAAGAGGTTCCTTAACTTTTTACCGAATGGAAACCATCGGTTATCTGTTCTTCTGGATTGCGGGAATCGCCACTTTCATCGTCGGGCTTTCAGGAAACTGGCTGCTCTCGATATTGGCCGGATTACTCTTATTCCTCCGCTTCACAGTCAAAGCACTCGTTTATAAAAAATCCGCCTTACTCCTGCAACAAAAGCCATTAACCGCCTGGCTTCCTTTGTTGGAAATCGCTCAACCGGTCTATGACATATATATCCACATTTACAGGATGTTCAACGGGAAAAAAGATTTTACAAATAATGTGGCATGAAATAATATGCCAATGTGCTAATTGGCATATTATTATTCAAATCGAATACTTTTTGCCGGATGGATTTTGGTTATCAGGTAGGAAGGCCCAAGCATCATTAACATAGCAGCGGCCAATGTACCGATGTTCAGCAAAACAATGGAAAAGACGGTCAGGTCGATAGGAACCGCATCCAAATAATAAACGGACGGATCAAGCTTTACGACACGGAAATAAGATTGAACAAGACAAAGTACGATCCCGATTACATTGCCCCATATCATCCCTTTGCCAATCAAGAAAAAGGATATATAGAGGAATATCTTGCGGATACTGGTGTTATTTTCACCCAAGGCCTTCAAAATACCGATCATGTTCGTCCGCTCCAAGATAATAATCAACAGTCCCGAAATCATGGTGAAGCCAGCAACAGCAAGGATCAGTATCAGGATCACCACCACATTAATATCCTGCACCTCCAGCCAGTCGAATATCATCGGATTCAGTTCTTTGATGGAGCGGGTATAGTATGTGTTACCATTCCGGTCTTGCTTCTCAGCAATATCAAAATACAAATCTTCAGCAACCCTGTCCAGGTGGTCATAATCATCCACTTGCAATTCCAAACCGCTCACCTCGTCAGGCGCCCAACCATTCAGGCGGCGTATCTGGCGGATATCAGCTATCACAAACAACTTGTCATAATCAACAAAACCCGTCTCATAAATACCCGTTATACGGAATTTACGAGCACGCACTTCGTCCTGCACAAAATAAGTCAAAAAGGAATCTCCAACTTTCAGCCCCAACAGATTAGCCAGATAACGGGAGAGCAACACATCCGTAGACACCTTATCGGTAGGAAGGATAAACAGCTCACCCTCTTTCAGATTATTACGGAAGAAAGTCCAATCATAGTCCCGGCCTACACCTTTCAGCACGATCCCCTGGAAATCACTGTCGGTTTTCAAGATTCCCGGCTTCGTGGCAAAACCTTCCACATGCGTAATGCCGGGAAAGGTTTTCAGATGCTCCAGGAGCGTATCGCTCACTGCAATTGGAGTCGATTCGTAGGATGCATTATTATCAAAGTTCGTGATTTGGATATGTGAGCCGAAACCGATCACTTTATTCCGAATTTCCTTCTTAAAACCAATGACTATAGCCACCGAAAGGATCATAACAGCCAGTCCTAAGGCTATTCCAATCATAGCAATACGAACAACAGGAGGAGTAGCCTGCCGGTCCCCCTCTTTGCTGAAATAGATGCGTTTTGCTATAAAATATTCTAGGCTCAAAGCTATTGAGAATTGAGGATTTTGGATTGACTAGTTTTAATTGTCAATTGTTCATTGTAATTCATTTATACTGTTTTTCCCGGATATGCCTCCAGCGCCTTCTGAAGCACCACGAGTGCCTTCGCCAGATCTTCTTTTTTCAGAACATAAGCCATACGGACTTCATTCTTCCCCAACCCCGGAGTCGTATAGAAACCAGAAGCCGGAGCCATCATGACCGTTTGCCCTTCATATTCGAAGTCACTCAAGCACCAAGCACAGAACTTATCAGCATCATCCACCGGCAACTTTGCCACCGTATAGAAAGCTCCCATCGGAATCGGGGAATATACCCCCGGAATACGATTTAAGCCGTCGATCAAACATTTACGCCGTTCGACATATTCATCATACGTCTCACGGGCATATTCTTCGGAAGCATCCAGAGAAGCCTCAGCAGCAATCTGGCCGATCAGAGGCGGACTCAGACGAGCCTGGCAAAACTTCATAACGGCATTGCGGACCTCTGCATTCTTTGTGATCAACGCACCAATACGGATACCACACTCCGAATAGCGCTTGGAAACTGAATCGATCAGTACAACATTTTGCTCAATTCCTTCCAAATGACAAGCCGAGATATAAGGCGAACCAGTATAAATGAACTCACGGTACACCTCATCCGAGAAAAGATAAAGATCATATTTCTTTACAATATCTCGTATCTGGTTCATTTCACGGCGGGAATATAAATACCCGGTCGGATTATTAGGGTTACAGATCAGGATCGCTTTAGTACGCTCATTGATCAGCTCTTCGAACTTCTCCACTTTTGGTAGGGAAAAACCTTCCTCGATCGTTGTCGTCACCGTACGGATCACCGCCCCCGCCGAAATGGCAAAAGCCATATAGTTGGCATATGCAGGCTCTGGCACGATAATCTCATCACCAGGATTCAGACAACTCAGGAAAGCGAACAATACGGCTTCCGAACCACCTGTTGTAATGATAATATCATCCGCCACGAGATTTATATCATACTTCTTATAATATCCTACTAATTTTTCACGATAACTACGATATCCCTGACTAGGGCTGTATTCCAACACCGATCGATCGATCGTCCGGATCGCATCCAATGCCGCTTGCGGGGTAGGCAGGTCAGGCTGACCGATATTCAAGTGATAGACATGAACACCTCTCTGTTTGGCAGCATCAGCCAACGGGGCAAGTTTACGAATTGGAGAAGCCGGCATATCGACTCCTCGTTGTGAAATATTAGGCATTACTATTACGGTTTGTTTTTAGAATGAGACAAAGGTATACATTTTAGTTGAAAGTTGAAAGTTGAGAGTTGAAAGTTGAAAGTTGAGAGTTGAAAGTTGAGAGCGAAAATAACTTTCAACTTTCAACTCTTTACATTCCCGGACGCGGCGAATCCTTACTTGCATGCATAGTCGAAATAAAGGCATTCGGATCGATTTCCTTCACTTCATCTTTCAAACGGGGCAGGTCTTTACGCTCGGCAATGGTAAAGATGATCTCTTTTTCCTTTCCTTCATACATACCGCGACCATGCAAGAAAGTACCTCGCATCCCCATCTTTCCTACAATCAGTTCTTTTACCTCCTGCGTTTTCTGCGATACGATAAACACCGCCCGGTTTGGATTCTCGGTCTGGAACATTTCCACCACCTTTCCGAATACGAAGATAGCAAACCAAGAGTACAGAGGCACCGCCCAATCTTGGAATACAAGTAACCCCAACATCACCACGGTCGAATCTATGACAATAATCATATTGCTTACCTTCAAATTTGAATTTAGGGCGATCACACGGGCCAACACATCCGTACCGGCGCTCGTACTTTGCGCACGGAACACACAAGTCACTCCAAGTCCCAAAATTGCACCACCGTAAAAGCAAGCAATAAAACTGTCATTCTCAACCAATGGCTGATTAGCAAACAGATATGAAAAACTATCTGTAAAAATGGATATCAAGACAAAAGTCACAATTGTTTTCGGCCCTGACGCCAAACCGAGTTTTTTCATGGCCAAAAGCAACAAAGGCACATTAAAACAAAGAGCAGTCGCACCCATCGGCAATCCTTCGGGCATAAAAGAGAAAAGCCCCTGCGTCACGTGGTGCAAAACAATCGATATACCATACACCCCTCCCGGTACGATTTTATAAGGTGCAAGAAATAAGCTGTAACTAAGTGCCTGCAAAAAAGCACCGATAACGATCAAAGTGTAGTCTGCTACATTTTTTTTCAGCGTGGTATTAGAAACCAGATTAAACGGTTGTTCCATGTTTGCGTTGTTGTTCGATTTTTTGTATTGTTCATTATTTGTTAAAACAGCGCAAAGATATATAAAAAGAAGAGATTGTACACATAAAACATACAATCTCTCCTGCTATCAAAAATAACCTAGCCCAGATTGAATTATCAGAAATTCAAAGTACGGTTATTATTATTTGTCACATTCAACAGAACCACATATTTGCGATACTGTTCAGGTGTAAGAACCTTCTTCATCAACTTCAAATTTCCATAAACAGCCTGACGCATCTTTTTGTCACGCATTTTTTCACTTGCCCGGAGACTTTCTCCTTGCATATCCAGAAAATACTCATTGATATTTGCTACTTCATTGGCCTGATAAGAGGACAACTGCAAATAGTTGCTCAATTTTTCAAAGTTAATAGCAAACGGTTCTTTACTCACATTGTTACGGTTCTCGCGTGCAAAACCCATTGTTGCACATAATAAAACGGCTGCAACAGCCATACCTAAACGTCTCATAATACCTAAACATTAAATTGTTAAACCTAAACACAGGGGCCATTTGCCCCTTTTCTTTTTACCTTTTATCTTTTCGTTACTGCAAATATAACAATGTGTTTTATAATATTGTTCTTGAACATATTCAAATATTGTTAACGATTAGCAAATTGGATACTATTTAACAATTAAGAAATCTTTTTGAAGCTCAAATGAAACATTTACTACAAATAAGACACCATACTCCCTATCAAACAACCGAATCGATAGTGCGCAGATATTAACATCAGAAATTTCGTCATGACTACTTACAAATCGGACGACCTTTGATTTACAAAGCCAGTCTGGGTTGGGATTCCAATTCAAGCAAGAACTTTTTAGCCGGAAGCCCACCACCGTAACCTGTCAACGAACGGTCACTACCGATCACCCGGTGGCAAGGAGCGAATATCGATATGGAGTTTGCACCATTGGCATTGGCAACCGCACGGACTGCTTTGGACATACCGATACGCTGGGCCATTTCACCATAAGAAACTGTCTTTCCAAAAGGTATTTCCAGCAATTCGTTCCATACTGTTTTTTGAAAGTCCGTACCAACAAAGAGAAGCGGCACATCAAACTCTTTACGCTTTCCGGCAAAAAACTCGTCGAGTTGCCTTGCTGCTTTCTCAATTACTTCCGATGTACCTACCTCAAATTCGGAACACAGCATCCGTTTCAATCTCCGGTCTACATGATCACGATGTTTTTCTACCTGCCAGTCACATAAACAAAGTTTGTCACCAAACGAACCGAGTAGCAACAGGCCGCAGGGCGATTCGTAACGCTGTACTTTGATAATATTTTTCTCTTTCTTCATAATAAACTTATACTAATAATTTATGCTTCTCATACGATGGCCTCACCCAACGCAGATAAACACCAAGCGAAGCCAGACAACAACCGGCTCCCACTCCATAGGCCACAGCCAATCCGGCACAGGAAGCGATAAAACCGGCCGAAAGCATCCCGATACCGACACCCAAATCAAAAGAGGTCAGATAAGTAGAAGTCGCCGTTCCACGCATATTATGTGGAGCGACATTGACAAAGAGGCATTGGAAAGCCGGAACCCCTACTCCATACCCGATACCGATCATCAAGGCGCAGACAAAGAAAACCCAAGACTGGTGGACAGTTGCAAACACGGTAAACGTCACCAACAAGCAGACCGCAGAACAGACCGATACCCAATGAATCTTCCCATGATCGACCAGCCTACCGGAGACCAGCCGCAGGCCATTGCGGAGCTGGTGGAAGGCT
>ERZ780214.991-NODE-991-length-10543-cov-21.96_pt1 | contig 10543 bp, 7 predicted proteins | sample MGYA00510976_ERZ780214 | MGnify/ENA primary metagenome ERZ780214 (study PRJEB29588, sample SAMEA2154920) | human gut metagenome | biome: human gut; feature: human-associated habitat; material: faeces | place: Denmark | collected 2008/2010 ... | reverse complement strand
ATGTAATTCCCGCTATTAGGGCTTACTCGGGACTTGCACCCGTTAGACAATGCTCATGCCGAGCATACACGCAACAAAGCCGCTGAAATTCAGCGGCTTTGTATTGTTTATTACCTATAGGCTTATTACCTATATTACTAATGCTTGTTTGCTTTATCCGAAATTATCATACATGATACTTTCCTGGTCTACGCCGAGACTGTCGAGATAATCAGTAACAGTCTTGATCAGCATTGGAGGTCCGCAGAGATAGTACTCGCAATCCTCAGGAGCCTCGTGATCCTTCAAATAGGTATCACGGATGCAGTTGACAGCAAATCCCTCGTAGTACTTCACGCCCTGAGCATCTGCCACTGGGTCCTTGCGGTCGAGTGAAAGATGGAAGTGGAAATTAGGGAATTCCTTCTCAAGCTCCCAGAAGTCCTCGAGGAAGAAGGCCTCACCCAACGCACGGGCTCCGTAGAAGAAGTGGAGCTCACGGTCGGTGGTGTGCAGGGTCTTGGTCATGTGCATAATCTGCGCACGCAAAGGAGCCATGCCGGCACCACCACCAATCCAGATCATCTCCTTGCCTGAGGTGAAGTTAGGATGGAAGTCACCGTAAGGACCACTCATCATTACCTTGTCGCCTGGCTTCAGCGAGAATATGTAAGATGAAGCAATACCTGTTGGTACATTCTGGAATCCTACCTGTGGACGTGGCAGGAATGGTGTTGTGGCGATACGTACAGTCAAGGTGATGATGTCACCCTCGTCAGGATAGTTCGCCATAGAGTAAGCACGAACGGTAGGCTCTGGATTGTGAGCCTTGAGAGAGAAGATGTTGAACTTCTTCCATGCTCCGATGTACTCCTCGCCGATGAGATCCTTGTCGAAGTCCTTATCGTAATCGATGCAGTCATATGCAGGAATCTTGATCTGAGCATAAGAACCCGGAACGAAGTCCATGTGCTCGCCTGGAGGCAGAGCCACCTTGAACTCCTTGATAAATGATGAAACGTTCCTGTTGGAGATGACCTCGCACTCCCACTCTTTCACGCCCATCACACTCTCAGGCACCTTGATCTTCAGGTCGCCCTTCACCTTGCACTGACATCCCAGACGCCAGTGGTCCTTAATCTGCTTGCGGGTGAAGTGAGGCTTCTCCGAGTCGAGAATCTCGCCACCGCCCTCGAGCACCTGAACCTTGCACTGGCCACAGCTTGCCTTACCGCCACAGGCAGAAGGCAGGAAGATGCCGTTCTCATTCAGCGTAGTCATCAAACTGCTGCCCTGAGGCACGTTGATGGTCTTGTCGCCATTGATTTCAATATTCACATTTCCGCTTGGGCTGAGGTATTTCTTTGCCACAAGCAAAATGATTACCAGCAGGAGAATCACTACAAGGAAAACTCCTATACTGGCCAATATAAATGATGTATTACCCATATCTAAAGTCCTCCTTTTTTAGATTTTCAAGCCTGAGAAGCAAAGCATAGCCATTGCCATGAGGCCAACTGTGATAAATGTAATGCCGAGTCCCTGCAGAGGCTTTGGCACGTCGCAATACTGCATCTTCTCGCGGATAGCTCCCATCAGAACGATGGCGAGTGTCCAGCCGAGACCGGAACCTACTGCATATACGATGCTGTCCCATACCGATGTGATGGCCTGAGTATTGGCAGGATCCATCAGGATGCGCTGCTGCATGAAGAGCGATGCACCCATGATGGCACAGTTAACGGCAATCAAAGGCAGGAAGATACCCAAGGCTGCATAGAGCGATGGTGAGAACTTCTCTACCACCATCTCGACCAACTGCACAATACCGGCGATGACGGCGATGAAGAGGATGAAGCTCAGATAAGTGAGATCCACACCCAGAATTCCGTCAGCGCTGAGCACCTTGGTCTGCAAAAGATAATCTACAGGCACGGTGATGAGCAACACGAAGGTTACAGCCAATCCCAAGCCCAAAGAGGTCTTCACATTCTTGGAAACTGCCAGATAAGAGCACATACCCAAGAAATAGGCGAAGATCATGTTGTCGACGAAAATCGAACGGAAAAACAAACTAATAGCGTGCTCCATCTTACTTTTCCTCCTTATAAATAAAGGCACGATGTACCCAGATTACACATCCAACGAGAATCAGCGCCATGGCAGGCATGGTCATCATACCGTTGTTAACATATCCGAAGTTGTAAGCTCCCTCAGGAATCAGCTGGAAACCGAGCAATGATCCGCGGCCCAGGAGTTCACGAACTGCACCCACAATCACAAGGATGAGGGCGTAACCCAAACCGTTGCCCACACCATCGAGGAATGAAGGCCAAGGCTTGTTCATCATGGCGAATGCCTCCAAACGGCCCATCAGGATACAGTTGGTGATGATCAGACCCACATACACAGAGAGCTGCACGCTCACGTCGTAAGCGAAAGCCTTCAGCACCTGGCTCACGATGGTTACCAGGGCAGCAACCACCACCAGCTGTACGATGATACGTATTCGCTGAGGAATGGTGTTGCGGATGATAGAAATAATCACGTTGGAGAATGCCGTGATAATGGTAACGGCAAGTCCCATCACAATGGCTGGCTTCAACTGTGAAGTGACAGCCAAGGCACTACAGATACCAAGCACCTGAACGAGCACAGGGTTGTCGCCGTTCAATGGCTTGATGAATGCCTCTTTATTTTGTTTACTAAATAATGCCATAATTTCGCTTGATTATTTAATGAATTTAGCAAGTCCTTCCTTGAGCATGGCGTCCACACCGTCGGATGTCAGAGTGGCACCTGTCACGGCGTCCACATTGTTTGGATCATCTGCTGGAGCGCCTTTCTCTACGCCGAGCGCGATGCCCTGTACGCCATCCTTGTGAATCTTCTTACCCTGGAACTTCTGCTGCCACTTCAGGTTGTCCTTGATTTCAGCACCGAGTCCGGCTGTCTCGCCTTCGTGGTTGAAATATACGCCATAGATGGTGTTGTTGTCGGCATCCACGGCGATGAAGCCTGAAATACCACCCCAGAGACCCATACCCTTAACAGGGTATACGGTCTTCTTCTGACCATCAATCTCGCACTCGTAATACTTCATGCCGTCCTTCTCCTTCTCAGCCTTTACCACCTCTTTATATTTGGCAGCCGCAGTAGCATTGTCGAGGTCGCGCAGGTTGAGTGAGTTCAGAATCTGCTTCTGAGTATCCAGCGCCACGTTAGCATCCTGTGTTGGCTTCAGCGAAGAAGACACGAACGCGAGCAGGAATGCCACGATTACTACGATGATAACCGAATAGATAATAGTATAGCAATTTGAATTTGTCTTCATATCTACATTCCTCCTTACATTATTTAATAGCACGTTTAGCACGGCGAGAGATGTTGCTCTGTACTACGATGTAGTCGATGAGTGGAGCAAACATATTGCCGAAGAAGATGGCGAGCATCATACCCTCTGGATAACCGGGGTTCATCACACGCACGATGACAGCGATGGCACCGATGAAGAATCCATAGAAGTACTTGCCCTTCTCGGTACGGGCTGAGGTGACAGGGTCGGTAGCCATGAATACGGCACCGAAGCAGAAACCACCCAGGACGATGTGCTCGTACCAGGCGATAGGAGTCATACCGAGCGCCTGGAAGATAAGCGCCATCACGATACCGCCTGCGAATACAGAGCCCATGGTCTTCCAAGATGCAATACCAGTCCAGAGAAGGATAACGGCACCGATGGCGATGGCGATGACGGATGTCTCACCGATACAGCCAGGGATGAAACCTGTGATGGCATCGCTGAGATTAGCTGTAGGCGTAATGTTCTGAGCCAACTGTCCGAGCGGAGTAGCCGCTGTGAATCCGTCTGCCAAGGTGTTGCCGAGGCCAAAGATGGAATCCTTGGCAATCCAAACCTTATCACCACTCATAGCCAATGGATATGAGAAGAAGAGGAACATACGGGCACCTACAGCCACATTGAAGATATTCATACCCGTACCACCGAAGATCTCCTTGCAGAAGATAACAGCAAAGGCGCAAGCCAGGGCGAGCATCCAGAGCGGTGTAGTGACAGGAATGATCAATGGGATGATGATACCGCTGACGAGATAGCCTTCCTGGATTTCCTCGTGCTTCCACTGTGCCCAGGCAAACTCAATGCCGAGACCCACAATGTAGCTGACGAGCAACTTGGGAAGGACAGCCAAGAATCCGAAACCGAAAACCTCGAGGAAACTGGCTGTTGCCAATGTTCCGGCTGCCTGATAGTTCTGGTAACCCACATTATACATACCGAAGAGCAAAGCAGGAATCAGGGCGATTACCACAAAGCTCATGATGCGCTTCGAGTCGATGGCGTCGTGAATGTGGGCTCCGCTCTTCGCTGTCGTGTTAGGCACGTACAGGAAACTCTCGAAGCCATCAAAGACACTCTCGAAGGCATGAAGCTTACCTCCCTTCTGGAAGTTGGGCTTTATCTTGTTGAGATAATTTCTTAATACACTCATTTTTTTTATTCATTATTACAATTAAGCATTCTCCTTACGCAAGGTGTTCAAGCCATCGCGTACTATCTTCTGGAGCTCGAGCTTAGAACTGTCTACAAACTCAGCTACGGCAAAGTCCTCAGGACTCACCTCATAGATTCCGAGCTGCTCCTGCTTGTCGATGTCGCCGGTAATGATGGCCTTGATGAGGTACTCTCCAAAGATGTCCATTGGCAACACCTTGTCGTACTCGCCACTCATGATCATGTGGCGCTCGCCACCCTTCACGCGGGCATCCAGGTCGTACTCCTTCTTCTTGCCAAAGAGCCAGGAGAAATAAGAACGTGATGTAGAGAACTGACTGGTACGTGGAAGAATCCAGCCCAGCATCTCGTTTTTGTCGTCGCCCTCAGGGATGGCAGTAATCTCAGATGTATGTCCGCCTACGAAGCCCGCCATATCAGTCTGCACGCCTGTAAGAGGATTGCCATTGATAAGTCGTACATGTTCAGTAGCTTTCAACTGGTCGGCTACAAAAGCGCTCAAAGGTGTTCCTACCAAGACCTCAGCATAACCGGGAGTTTTTATCTCGCTTCCTGCCACAGCCACCTTCTTGCGAAGATCCACCTTGCCAGTAAGGAAAAGACGACCGAAGAAGATGATAGCCGATGGGTCTACTGTCCATACCACCTCGCCCTTGTTGACCGGGTCGATATGGTTGACTTGTACTCCTACATTACCAGCAGGACAAGGACCGTCGAACACATTGACCTCCACATTCTTTGCCTCCTCAAGCGCACGGCTGTGCTGATCGATGCCAACACCCAAGTAGACTTTAGCCACCTTGCTCAAGGCTGTCAAACCAGCCTGGAAAGCATCCTCATTCCCTTCGAGTTCCTTCTCGAAGTCAGAAGCCAAAGGCATGTCGCGAAGTGCAGAAACAAAAATTGCCTTAGGCTTGGTGTCGGGAGTAGTGGACACAGCATAAGGCAACTGGTTGATGTATCCGAAGAGACCTGCCTCAAGCAAGGCATTCTTTACAGCTTCTCCGTCCAAAACATCCACATTCTTCTTACCGAAATCGGTAGCCTGCTGCTCAGCGTCGGCTTTCACCTTCACACAGAGCACCTTTCTGCGCTCACCTCTTTCTATGGCGGTCACAGTACCGCTCACGGGCGAGGCAAACTTCACCTCAGGACATGCTTTGTTGACAAACAGCGCATCGCCCGAATTGACATGAACACCTTCCTTCACAACCACCTTAGGAGTAACGCCCACGAAAGCATCAGGCACGAGAGCATACTCCTCTGCCTGCTTCACCTGCAGCGTCACATCCATGGAGGCTTTGCCTTTCAGGTTGATGTTCAGTCCTTTACGTAACTTGATTACATCTGCCATAACTACATAAACTTTTTATATTTTAATTATTATACTTTATATTCTCACTTTTTTGCATGGTTCGGCAAGCGCGATGATGCCGTCTTTCTATTTCTTATCTGCTGATGGTATTTTTATTACTGATTTTCCTTTAAAAGTGCTGAATAGTGGTGCAAAAATAGCAAAAAAATGTGAGTGGGAAAAGAAATTCTGTAGTTTTATTCGATTTTGACGCAAAAATAATGTAATTTTGTACCAATTTTCAAAAAATATTCACATTTGAAGAAGTTCAAACATATATGTAACGGCATCATCTGGACACTTATCGTCCTCTATTTGCTGCTCATCGTACTGATGCACTTGCCATCAGTACAGACCTTCTTGGGCAAGGAGGTGGCAGAGGCTCTTGCCGACAAATTCGGCACCAAGGTGGAAGTAGGAAAAGTCAACCTGGGCTTCTTCAACCGAATCATCATCGACGACGTGATGATGTACGACCAGCAGGGCGACAGCCTCATTTATGCCAGCCGTCTGTCGGCCAAGATAGACTACATGGCTGCTACACAGGGCAAAATTTCCGTCTCGTCTGCACAAATCTTCGGTCTGCGTGCCAACCTCTACCGCCAGACAGCCAAAAGCCCAGCCAACTTCCAGTTTGTACTCGACTCGTTGGCTTCCAAGGACACTACCCAGCACAAGCCTCTTGACCTGCACATCGGAAGTCTCATCATCCGCCGAGGCGCCATCGCCTACAACCAGCGCGACGTGGCTCCCCGAAGCGGCGTCTTCTCGCCCCAGCACATCAGGGTGAGCGAACTCTCGTCACACATCCTGTTAAATCATGTAACCGACAACAGCATCGACCTGTTGCTCAAGAAGTTATCCTTTAAGGACGAATCAGGCTTCAAACTACAGTCACTTCACTTCAAGCTGCAAGCCGACAGGCAGAAAGCCACACTCAAGGAGTTCCGTCTGCTCATGCCACGCTCCGAGTTGGTGCTCGACGACCTGAAGGCCACTTATCGCTTTGAGGGCAAGAGATTCATTCCTGAGAGCCTGCGCTTCAAGGGAGGCATCCAACAGTCGAAGATCACCTTTGCCGACGTGGCAAGTCTGGTGCCGGCTTTGCGCCATTTCGACGATGCGGTGTTTGTCAGTTCCCGTTTCTCGGGCACAGCCAAGTCAATATCCGTCCCCTCGCTCAACCTCCGTACAGGCAGCGGCAGCATCAATCTTCAGGCACGGGGCAGCTACAGCCATGCAAGCAGCCATCCAGCCTGGAATGCCGACATCGCCAACCTGAACCTCAGCCCTGCCGGCGTGGAATTCCTGGCCGAGAACTTAGGCAGCAAAGTGAAAATACCAAAGGAAATCCAGCGTTTGGGCACCATCCACCTTACCGGCAAGGCCAAGGGCTATGAAAAGGTTCTCTCTGCCAAGGGCAACATAGAGACCGATGCTGGCAACATAAGCCTGCAGGCCATCAAAAACGATGACCACATCAAGGCTTCTGTTGACACCCGTGGCGTGAACTTGGGTCGCATTCTCGACAACCGCAAGTTGGGAACAGTAGTAGCCAAAATCGACGCTCATGGCACCATGAAACACATCTTTGCCAAGGGCAACATAGCACGATTTGACTATGGAAACTACAACTTCCACAACATCGATATAGATGGCGACTACGACATGAAGACCCTCCGCGGAACAGCCTCCATCGCCGACCCTAACGTCAACCTGTCCGTCAAGGGCGACTACCATTTAGGTTCGCGCCTGTATGCGCTCGATGCAGCCATCAACCATCTCCGTCCCACAGTCTTGGGCATGAAGATGCACGACCCTTCCTACAGTCTCGACAACATCAGCATCAGCGCCAACAACAAGGGCAAGGAAGGTCATCTCGACATAGAAGCGCCCTTCGTAAGTCTCTATGCACGTGGCCAATACGACCTGACCACAATCTATGGAAGCATCATGCGATTAGTGGCCGACAAGCTGCCTACCATTCCCGGAATCAGCAAACATGCAGCCAAGGGCTACAACGACTTTACCCTGCAGGCCAACATCACATCTGCCGAAGTGCTGCAGCGCATGTTCGGACTGCCCCTGTCGCTCAGCCTGCCCGTTCACATCAACGGCAACATCTCAGATGCCGAGAAGAACGTCAATCTCTACATCAATGCGCCCAACTTCAGTTGGGATGGATCAACATTCCACGATGCCAACATCGAGCTCAACACCATAGGCGACTCACTCAGGATGGAAGCACGCATCAGCCAGGGACTTCCCTACGAGAAAGCTCCAGTCTACAGGCTTCGCGCAGCGGCAGCCGACAACAACCTGTCCACCCTGCTCTATTATGCCAACCAGTCGAGCAAACTGCCCATCACGGGAAAGATTGACGCCAGGACACAGTTCTTCACTTCCGACAATGGAGCTACGGGTGTCCACGTCACGGTGAACCCTTCAGAAATCATGCTCGGAGAGAAAAAATGGCTTCTCAACCCTGCCGACATCATGTACAGAAAGAATGAACTGACCGTCGACATGCTTAACTTCTCACATGGCGACCAGCACATCATCATCAACGGAAAAGCTACACCCCAGGCCACCGACTCCATCGTAGCCGACCTGAAGGATGTCGACGTAGCCTATATCCTCAACCTGGTCAACTTCCACTCGGTCGACTTTGCCGGAAAAGCTTCGGGCAAGGCCGTGGTGAAGTCTATCTTCCAGACTCCGGAGGCATACGCAAACCTCGACGTCAAGGACTTTGTCTTCGAGAACGGCCCCTTGGGAACCCTTCATGCCAAGGCAGCCTACGACAACCAGGAAGGACAAATCAACATCGACGCAACGGCAGAGGACGGACCCGAGCACCTCACCGTGATCAACGGATACGTATCGCCCAAGCGCAACTACATAGACCTGGGCATCGAGGCCCACAACACAAGCCTAAAGTTCATGGAGAACTTCTGCGGCAGCTTCCTGAACAATGTGGAGGCATGGTGCAAGGGCAAGCTCAACGTCGTGGGCGATCTGAAGAACATCAACCTCGTGGGCGACGTCGTGGCGCACGGGAGGATGCACATGAAACAGCTCGGCACCGACTACACCTTCAACCATCTGCGCGCTCACGCCATTCCCGACGACATCCAGTTTGAAGGCGACTCCATCTACGACAGCCACTACAACGGCAAGCACAGCCACTTTGCGCTCATCAGAGGAGGAATACACCACAAGCACCTCACCCGCCTGAGCTACGACCTCGACATCGACGCCAACAACTTCTTAGGCTTCGACACACACGAGTTTGGCGACGACACGTTCTATGGAACCGTCTTCGCCACCGGCACCGTGGGCATTCACGGCAAGAGCGGCGAGACGATCATCGACATCGATGCGACTCCAGAGCCCCACTCCATCTTCGTCTACAATGTGGCAAGCCCCGACGCCATCAGCGCAGGAAGTTTCATCCACTGGAACGACGCCACACCTTATATTTATAGACCCTATTCGCCCGACAGCGACAAGGACAAGAAGAAAGACAGCAGCTCAGACTTCTCGTCGGACATGCGCATCAACTTCCTTGTCAACACCAACCCCAACCTCACACTCAAGCTGATGATGGACGACCAGACAGGCGACTACATCACCCTCAACGGCAACGGAGTGATCAGAGCCAACTACTACAACAAGGGCGGACTCGACATGTTTGGCAACTACGTGGTGGATCACGGACAGTATAAACTCACCATCCAGAACATCATCAAGAAAGACTTCGACTTCCAGCCCGGAGGCACTATCGCCTTCGGAGGCGACCCCTATAACGCTCCGCTCAATCTGCAGGCCAAATACACCGTAAACGGAGTGCCGCTGAGCGATCTTAACATCGGACGCTCCTTCTCCAGCAACAACATCCGTGTAGACTGCCTCATGGACATCACCGGCACACCAGGCGCTCCGAAGGTAGACTTCTCCATGGACCTGCCAACGGTAAACAGTGACGCCAAACAGATGATTTACTCCGTCATCAACTCGCAGGAAGAGATGAACCAGCAGGTGCTCTATCTCCTCGGCATAGGACGATTCTACACGCAGACCAAGAACAACCAGACAAGCGAGGACGCATCTCAACAGAGTCAGACCTCACTGGCGATGCAGAGTTTGCTGAGCGGAACCATCTCTCAGCAGATCAACAACGTGCTGTCGAGCTTCGTCAACAGCAGCAACTGGAACTTCGGAGCCAACATCTCGACAGGCAACGAGGGATTCAACAATGCAGAGTACGAAGGCATTCTGAGCGGACGACTGCTCAACAACCGTCTGCTCTTCAACGGACAGTTTGGCTATCGCGACAACGCCAACGCCACACAGAGTTTCATCGGCGACTTCGACCTGCGTTACCTCATCTTCCCTAACGGCAACCTCTCGATTCACGTCTACAATCAGACCAACGACCGCTACTTCACACGCAACAGTCTGAACACCCAGGGTGTGGGTCTCATCATGAAGAAAGACTTCTTCAATCTTCGCGACCTGCTGGGCATTAAGAAAAAGAGTAAGGACAAAGAAAAAGAGGATAAAAACAAGAAAAAGGGCAAAAAATAAAAATATCTATATAATTGATTAAACCACAGTTTGTCTTTTTGTACATATGGTTGACTCCTTAAAATGTAAGTGAAATGAAAAAATCA
>ERZ780214.967-NODE-967-length-10724-cov-1.70869_pt1 | contig 10724 bp, 6 predicted proteins | sample MGYA00510976_ERZ780214 | MGnify/ENA primary metagenome ERZ780214 (study PRJEB29588, sample SAMEA2154920) | human gut metagenome | biome: human gut; feature: human-associated habitat; material: faeces | place: Denmark | collected 2008/2010 ... | reverse complement strand
GTTGCTTTCTGTTCGCTATCGGCACAAAATGTGAGTAAAGATTATAATGTAGGCGACTTTTCTGCCATCAACCTGCAATCTGTCGGAAATATTATTTTCGCTCAATCGGCAGAATGTACCTGCCGTTTGGAAGGGCCTTCCGAATTTGTGGAGAAAACCCGGGTAACGGTGAAGAACGGTACACTGGTTATCGATTATAAAGAGAAGAACGTAAAGAATGTCAAGAATCTGATTTTTTACATCACTGCTCCCGATTTGAGTAAAGTGAAAATCGACGGGGTAGGGAATTTCGATGCAAAAGAAAAATTGAATCTTAAAAATATAGCTTTCGAACTTGACGGAGTGGGAAATTGCAACGTGAAAAATCTTCATTGCGATGAACTGAAACTCGATGTCGACGGAGTAGGCAATATGAAAATGAATGTTGACTGTGGCCTTATCAAGGCTAAAGTGGATGGAGTAGGTAATATCACTTTATCAGGTAAGGCTGATACTGCTTTCTTTAAAAAGGATGGTGTTGGTAAAATCAATCACAAAAACCTGAAATGTAAGGATATAACAAAGAAGGGATGGAATTTCTAATATGGAACGTTCTTTGACGAACTTCTGTGGAACCTAATCGAAGAAGAATAAAAAAGACGAGTAAGAAATATACTGAACTCTATACTGGTAACGATTATGATAAAACTCTATTTTAAACAAGCATTCCATCTGTTGGGAGAAAATAAACTGCTTTCTTCTATTTCCATTATTGGTACAGCTTTGGCTATTGCTATGATAATGGTAATTGTGATTACTTTACGTGCGACTATTGCTCCCTTTGCACCGGAAACCCATCGTGACCGGATGCTTATTTTCCGGTTTGCCGGACTTCAAAGTAAGTCCAACGTGAATTGGCAAAGCAATGGCCCTATCGGATACAATACGGCAAAGGCTTGTTTCAAAGCAATGACAATTCCCGAAGTTGTTTCCATAACCAATATCTGGCAGGAAACAATGCTGGCTGCTAAACCGGCAGGTGAGATGGAAAGTTGTAGTGTGTTGCAAACAGACGATGCTTTCTGGAAAATATTTGAATTTGAGTTTCTATCTGGTAAACCGTATGATAATGCCGATTTTGATGCCGGAGCAGCAAAAGCTGTGATTTCCGAAGATATGGCTCGCCGTTTGTTCGGAACGTCAGAAGTGGTTGGAAAAACATTCCTTCTGAATCATTCGGCTTATATTGTTTGCGGAGTGGTACGTCCGGTCTCTAAACTGGCGAAATACGCCTATGCGCAAGTTTGGATTCCTTTGAGTTCAACAAGTGCCTTCACAGCCACTTGGGGCGATGACAATATCATGGGTATGACTGCCGTCTATATACTGGCTAAATCGAAAGACGATTTTCCGGCTATTCGTCAGGAGGCAGACCGCTTGCGGGCTATCTTTATGGCAGGGCATCCCAATTTCGATTTACTCTATCGCGGACAGCCTGATACTTATTTCGTAGCCGCGCAACGCTATTCCGCCAACAATCCTCCTGCTGCGAAAGAAGCAGTACGGCAATACATACTGACATTACTTGTCTTGTTGATTGTTCCTGCCGTCAACTTGTCCGGACTTACTTTGTCACGCATGCGTAAGCGTATCTCCGAAATAGGAGTGCGAAAAGCCTTTGGTGCCCCCAGACGGGAGCTTATGATGCAGGTACTATCCGAAAACATGCTTTATTCCCTGTTCGGAGGAATTCTCGGACTGGTATTAAGTTATGTCGCCGCTTTCCTTTTGGGAGGAATGCTTTTCTCCGTAGACTTTGTATCCAATGGGGTGGAAGATTTGCGGACCATGTGTGTAGACTTACTGTTCGATCCTACCGTATTCCTGCTGGCATTTCTGGCTTGCTTCCTACTCAATTTATTAAGTGCCGCCATTCCGGCATGGAGAGTAACTCGCACCAATATTGTGGATGCTATTAACGAAAGATAATTCTTCAACTCATCTAAATTCTAAAGAAAATGCAACTATTAAAACAAATATGGAACGAGCGCCGGTCAAACGGGTGGTTGTGGTCAGAACTATTAATTGTTTTTGTGGTCCTGTGGTATGTGGTCGACTGGACGTATGTGACAGCGCGTACTTATTACGAACCGGTAGGATTTGATATTACCGATACGTATTATTTGGAACTAAGCCTGAAAAACGACAAGAGTAATTCCTATCTTTCGAAAGAGCAAAAGAGTACATCTTTAGGACAAGATATTATCGAGTTAACCAATCGTCTCCGGAGATTGCCGGAAGTGGAGGCCGTTTCAATATCCAATAATGCGCGTCCCTATATCGGGAGTAACTCCGGTAGTATGTTACGTATCGATACATTAGTTAGTAATCCGCTACGGCGTTCGGTAACCCCTGACTTTTTTCAGGTCTTTCGTTATCAAAGTGCTGATGGGCGTGGTTATCAGCCGTTGGTGCAAGCTTTAAGGAATGGCAATGTCGTTGTTGGTGAAAATTTCTTGCCCAAAGATTATAAAGGCGATCGTACGCTGTTGGGTAAAGAAATGGTCGATGTGGATGATTCTACGAAAGTGTACAAGATAGGGGGAGTTTCGAAGAAGGTGCGTTACAATGACTTCTGGCCTAACTACAGTGATCGGTATGTAGCCATTGAACTTCCTGAAAAGATAATGGTCGAACTTGATGATGAACTTTATCCTTCAAGTGTAGAAGTTTGTCTGCGTGTGAAGCCGGGGACTTCTAAAGACTTTGCGGAACATTTGATGAAATTGTCTGTCAACCAGTTGAGTGTCGGCAACTTATTCATCTTGAAAGTGCATGATTATGAAGATATACGGAATGATTTCCAGCAAGAGAGCTATAATCAGGTACAGGTACGTTTCTGGATGATGGGATTCTTATTGCTTAATATCCTATTGGGCATTGTCGGCACCTTCTGGTTCCGTACGCAGCACCGTCGTGCCGAGTCTGCGCTTCGTATAGCAGTCGGGGCCAGCCGGATGCAGCTTTGGCAACGTTTAAATAAAGAAGGATTGCTATTGTTGACTCTGGCTGCTTTGCCTGCCGCCGTCATCTGTTATAATATCGGCCATCTGGAGTTGACTGAAGGGTATATGGAGTGGGGAGTAGTGCGTTTTCTTATTACATTTGTCATAACCTATTTCCTGATGTCTTTAATGATTCTCGTTGGCATTTGGTTTCCTGCTCGTCAGGTAATTCGCATACACCCTGCCGAGGCGTTGCGCGAAGAATAAAAAACTTGGGCTATCTGTTTGTTTTCAATATAATTAACGTATCTTTGTCGGCATAATATTGAAAACACCGCAGGCTTTAATTATATGAATCGACGCTACTATTGTTTGCTTATCGTTCTGTTTTTTGCTGTTCTTATTCAGGCGGCAGCAGCGGAACGTACATACAATATCCTGTTTATACAGTCATACACCTCACAGACTCCTTGGCATAGCGACCTTAATCAGGGGTTGGTCAAAGGATTTAAAGAAAGTGGCCTGAAGGTGAATATAACAACGGAGTATCTTGATGCCGATTTTTGGGCATTCAACTCCGAGAAAGTAATTATGCGTCGTTTTTGTCAGCGTGCTCGTGACAGGCAGACCGATTTGATTATAACAGCAAGTGATGAAGCTTTCTATACTCTTTTTGCCTGTGGAGATTCGTTGCCTTTGCAGATACCGGTCGTGTTTTTCGGCATTAAGTATCCTGATATGGAGCTGATTGCTACTCATCCCAATGTTTGCGGGTTCACTGCCAATCCGGATTTTGATGTCATATTGCGTCAGGCGCAAAAGATATTTCCCCAGCGGAAAGAAGTGGTATGTGTGATAGATAACAGCTTTTTGAGTAACAAAGGCCTTGAAGATTTTGAAGAAGAGTGGAAAATCTTTCAAAAAGACAATCCGGATTATAGAATGAAAGTCTATAATACCCAAAATCATACAACGAGTCACATCATTGCTGCTATTTGTTACCCTCGTAACAGCTACGAACGTCTGGTGGTTGCTCCTAAATGGTCGCCTTTCCTTTCATTCGTTGGCAAAAACTCAAAAGCTCCCGTATTTTCGAGTCAGAATGTGGGGTTAACTAATGGCGTATTCTGTGCATACGATTCCGATAGTTATGCTTCAGCATTATCGGCAGCTCAAAGGGCTGCTTTAGTCTTAAAAGGTACATCTCCCCAAGAAATAGGAGTGACAGAAATCACGCAGGGATTCATCTATGACTATAAACAGTTGGATTATTTTCATATTGACCCTGATAAAGTATCCTCTAGCGGAACCATCGTCAACGAACCGTATTGGGAAAAATATAAATACCTTTTTATACTGCTCTATCCGTCTATCCTGGCGTTGCTGATAGCTTCTATCGTGTGGTTGATGCGTGCCAACCGGCGTGAGTCCAAACGACGGATTCAGGCACAGACCCGTCTGCTCGTGCAGAATAAACTTGTGGAACAGCGTAATGAGTTTGATAATGTATTTCATTCCATCCGTGATGGTGTGATAACGTATGATACCGATTTGCACATTCATTTCACAAACCGCTCCTTATTACAAATGCTGCATTTGCCGTATGAGTCAGGGGGCCGTTTTTATGAAGGAATGATGGCAGGCAGCATCTTCAAGATATATTATAACGGTCAGGATATTCTTCATTCTATGCTGAAGCAGGTAGCTGCTAAAGGAGAAAGTGTGAAGATACCCCAGGGAGCTTTCATGAAAGAAGTGCATAGTGATAAATACTTCCCGGTGTCGGGGGAAATAGTCCCGATCCGTTCAAAGGATACGATTACCGGTATGGCACTTTCCGCACGGAATATTTCGAATGAAGAAATGCAGAAGCGTTTCTTTGATATGGCAGTAGACGAAAGCTCCATCTATCCGTGGCAGTTTGATATGGAAACCAACTGTTTCATTTTCCCGCAAGGTTTCTTGAAACGTCTTGGATACGATGAATCGGTTACTACCATCTCCCGTGATGAAATGGATCGCACTATCTATCCTGATGATTTGAAGGAAATAAGTCCGTTATTTAATAGAGCATTGACAGGAGAAGATTCTAATACCCGTCTGAATTTCCGTCAGCGGAATGTCAACGGAGAGTATGAATGGTGGGAATATCGTTCTTCCGTAATCACGGGATTGACACAAGATTCATTGTACAATATATTAGGTGTTTGCCAGAGTATCCAGCGATATAAGACTGCCGAGCAGGAGATGAGAGAGGCTCGTGATAAAGCCCTCCAGGCTGACAAACTGAAATCGGCGTTCCTTGCCAACATGAGTCACGAGATTCGGACTCCGTTGAATGCGATTGTAGGTTTCTCCGATTTGCTAAGCGATACGAGTGGTTTTACAAGCGAAGAGATTGCCCAGTTTATCGGAACCATTAATAAGAATTGCGGCCTGTTACTGGCTTTGATTAATGATATTCTTGATTTGTCACGTATCGAATCGGGAACCATGGAATTTATGTTCGCCGAGCATAACCTGCCGCTGTTATTAAAGACCGTCCATGATTCTCAACGCTTGAATATGCCACCGGGAGTAGAACTGGTGTTGCGTATGCCCGAAAGTGATAAGAAATATCTCACGACAGATAATGTACGCTTGCAGCAAGTCGTGAATAATCTGATAAATAACGCTGCTAAATTTACGAGCAGCGGTTTCATTACTTTCGGCTATGAAGATGATGAGGTTCCCGGCTACACCCGCATCTTTGTGGAGGATACCGGAGTCGGTATTTCTGAAGAAGGTATCCGTCATATATTCGAACGATTCTATAAAGTCGATAATTTCACCCAAGGAGCAGGTTTGGGATTAAGTATTTGTCAGACCATCATCGAACGTCTGAATGGTACCATCTCCGTCACCTCCGAAGTAGGTAAAGGCACTCGTTTCACTGTGCGCCTTCCTAACTACTGCGAATAATCGAACGTTCACTTTTGGGCATAGTGTCCGAAAATGGACACTTTTCTTATTTTCTAATCTGTTGATAATAAAAACTTTACTTTTTTGGCACATCGTTTGATTCTCTCATAGTGGAAAATACTGTGTATAATGAAAAAGAAAAGTATATTGTTTGCTCTTGCTGCTGTTTGCCTGCCTGTGGTATTATCGGCACAGCAGGAAAGGAAGATAACCTTGAATGAAGCTATTGCTATGGCACGCGTGCAATCCGTATGAATTAAAACCGGCCTATTGGGAGTTTCGTACCTTTCGTGCTGATCTTCTGCCGGAAGTCAACCTGACCGGAACCCTGCCCAATTATAACAAATCGTATAGTTCCTATCAAAATTCGGACGGTTCTTACGGTTTCGTCCGTAATAACACATTGGGGCTTACCGGTGATCTTTCTATCGATCAAAACATCTGGCTTACCGGTGGTAAACTCTCGCTGACTTCCTCTCTCGACTATATCAAGCAATTGGGATCCGGAGGAGACCGGCATTTTATGTCGGTTCCTGTCACATTACAACTTACACAACCCATCTTTGGAGTCAATAATATAAAGTGGAACAGACGCATCGAACCGGTTCGTTATGCCGAAGCGAAAGCAGCTTTTATCACTGCTACCGAAGAAGTGACGATGCGTGCCATCACTTATTACTTTAATCTTTTGTTGGCAAAAGAAAATCTTGGCACGGCGAAACAGAACCAGACAAATGCCGACCACCTTTATGAAGTAGCCCTTGCCAAACGCAAAATGGGGCAGATTTCCGAGAATGAACTCTTGCAGTTGAAACTCTCCGCTTTGAATGCGAAAGCAGCATTGACGGAAGCAGAGAGTGATCTCAATGCCAAGATGTTCCAGCTCCGTGCCTTTTTGGGAGTAGGAGAGGATGAAGTACTAAACCCGGTTCTTCCCGAAGCTGTGGATGGCCCGAGGATGGAGTACAATCAGGTGTTAAATAAAGCATTGGAACGTAATTCTTTTGCACAGAATATCCGTCGCCGCCAGTTGGAAGCCGATTATGAAGTAGCTACTGCACGCGGAAATTTGCGTAGTGTCGATTTGTTTGCAAGCGTAGGATATACGGGTGAGAACCGGAATTTTCCGGCCGTTTACAGGAACCTGCAGGATAATCAGATTGTTCAGGTAGGCGTTAAGATTCCGATTCTCGATTGGGGAAAACGCCGTGGGAAAGTCCGGGTAGCCAAGAGCAACCGGGATGTAGTGCTTTCAAAAATTCGTCAGGAACAGATAAACTTCAATCAGGACATTTTTCTGTTGGTGGAGCATTTCAATAATCAGGCACAACAATTGGACATAGCCAAAGAAGCCGATGCGATAGCCCAGCAACGATATAAAACAAGTATTGAAACTTTCCTGATAGGTAAAATCAATACCTTGGATTTGAATGATGCGCAGAACTCTAAAGATGATGCGAGACAGAAACATATTTCCGAACTTTATTATTATTGGTATTATTATTATCAGATTCGCAGTCTGACGCTATGGGATTTTCGTACCAATACCGAACTTGAAGCTGATTTTGATGAAATCATCCGGCGATAGAAAGGGTAGGAAAAAGCTTTTGAATCTTATGGAGGAACTTGCCGGAGATTATGGGAAAAGTTTTTCAAGTCTGCAAACAGACTATTGCGTATTTATGCCTGATTCATTTGGTATTACGAACTATTTATAGTACCTTTGAAACTCGATTTTAACACTCGGGAAATGAAAAATACGTAAATAATACAGAAAAATTCATCCCCCATTATAAATAAAGAAAGAAATAAAAAAAGAAATACTTCTTCTTGGAAGATTGAAAAAACAGAAGAAGAAGTTTTCTTGGTAGAGGAATCTTGCAATTTTAACTATGATTCTGATAATTGACGACGACAGCGCAGTGCGTTCTTCGCTTAGCTTCATGTTGAAGCGGGCAGGATATGAAGCACAGACCGTTCCCGGTCCACGGGAAGCTATGGAAGTAGTACGTTCCGTAGCTCCGGATTTAATCCTGATGGATATGAACTTCACTCTTTCTACAACGGGTGAGGAGGGTTTGACCCTACTCAAACAAGTAAAAATATTCCGTACCGAAACACCGGTGATATTGATGACTGCTTGGGGAAGTATCCAACTTGCCGTGCAGGGAATGCAGGCAGGAGCTTTTGATTTCATAACGAAGCCCTGGAATAATGCCGCCTTGTTGCAACGCATCGAAACGGCACTCCAACTTTCGGGCACTCCACAGGAACCAACGCAGGAACAGAGCGATTCTTTCGACCGCAGCCACATCATCGGGCGTAGCCAGGGATTGATGGATGTGTTGAATACGATTGCCCGCATAGCAAAGACCAATGCCTCTGTTCTCATTACAGGGGAAAGCGGAACAGGTAAGGAATTGATAGCCGAGGCCATTCATATCAACAGTCAGCGTGCCAAACATCCCTTTGTGAAAGTGAATCTTGGAGGTATCTCCCAAAGCTTGTTCGAAAGTGAAATGTTCGGGCACAAGAAAGGAGCTTTTACCGATGCTTCCGCAGACCGTATCGGACGTTTTGAAATGGCAAACAAAGGGACGATTTTCCTGGATGAAATAGGTGATCTCGACCCTTCGTGCCAGGTGAAGTTACTGCGTGTATTGCAGGATCAGACATTTGAAGTGCTCGGCGACAGCCGTCCGCGCAAGACGGATATCCGGGTAGTATCAGCCACCAATGCCGATTTGCGCAAAATGGTGGGCGAACGTACTTTTCGTGAAGACCTCTTCTATCGTATCAATCTGATAACAGTGAAACTGCCGGCCCTGCGCGAACGTCGTGAAGATATTCCTTTGCTGGCACGTCATTTTGCCGACCGTCAGGCGGTAACCAACGGATTGCCCCGTACGGAGTTCTCTGCCGATGCCCTGCAATTCTTGAGCCGTTTGCCCTATCCGGGGAATATTCGTGAATTGAAGAACTTGGTGGAACGTACCATTTTGGTAAGTGGTAAACCGCTGCTTGATGCTTCCGACTTTGATGCGCAGTATATTCGCCACGATGACGCAAGAGTGACCGAAGGCGCAGCTCTGGCTGGTATGACTTTGGATGAAATAGAACGCCAGACCATTCTCCAGGCGTTGGACCGTTACAAAGGAAATTTGAGTCAGGTAGCTACGGCATTGGGTATCAGCCGTGCAGCACTCTATCGTCGTCTCGAAAAATATAATATAACAATGTGATAAATTTAGGCACGTGCCTAATAATATTAAGATTAACCGTTAACCACAGATAACGTGCGTATAAAAGGATTCTTTTACATACTAGTCTTTCTGCTGCTGGCATTAGGTAGTGTATTGCTGTTCCTTTCCAGTCAACTGAATACAATCTTTTTCTACATAGGGGAGGGGCTGATACTTTTCATCCTCATTTATCTGACCTTTTTCTATCGTAAGATTGTGAAGCCGTTGAATACAATCGGAAGCGGTATGGAACTGTTGCGTGAGCAGGATTTCAGTAGCCGTCTTAGCCCTGTAGGCCAATATGAGGCCGATCGTGTGGTGAATATCTTCAACCGCATGATGGAACAGCTCAAGAATGAACGTCTCCGCCTGCGTGAACAGAATAATTTTCTCGATTTGCTGATTAAAGCTTCTCCGATGGGAGTGATTATAACTTCCCTTGATGAAGACCTTTCGGAATTGAATCCGATGGCTTTGAAAATGCTGGGTGTTCGTTTAGAAGACGTACAAGGCAAGAAGATGAAAGAGATTGATTCTCCGTTAGCGGTGGAATTAGCCAACCTCCCGAAAGGAGAGAAGGTAACCGTCCGTCTGAACGACTCGAATATCTACCGGTGTACTCATTCTTCTTTCATTGATCGTGGATTTCAGCATCCCTTCTACTTGGTAGAAACCCTCACCGACGAAGTGATGAAAGCGGAAAAGAAAGCATACGAGAAAGTGATTCGCATGATTGCCCACGAAGTGAACAACACGACTGCCGGCATTACTTCCACACTGGATACGGTAGAACAAGCCCTTTCCAGCGAAGAAGGAATGGAAGACATCTGCGACGTGATGCGTGTATGTACCGACCGTTGTTTCTCGATGAGTCGTTTCATCACCCGTTTTGCCGATGTGGTGAAAATCCCCGAACCGACACTTTCTTCTGTTAATCTGAATGATTTGGTTTTCACCTGCAAGCGGTTTATGGAAGGAATGTGTAATGACCGTCGCATCACACTCCGCATGGAAGTGGACGAAAGTCTGAAAGATGTGATGCTGGATGCCGCTTTGTTTGAGCAAGTACTCGTAAACATCATCAAAAATGCAGCGGAAAGCATTGAAACCGATGGGGAAATAATAGTCCGCACCCTCGCTCCGGTCACTGTTGAAGTGATAGATAACGGTCAGGGAATCAGCAAAGAAACAGAAGCTAAACTGTTCAGTCCTTTCTTCTCTACCAAACCGAACGGTCAGGGAATCGGACTTATCTTTATTCGCGAAGTACTGATGCGTCATGGGTGCACATTCTCTTTGCGAACCTATGCCGACGGACTGACCCGATTCCGTATTACTTTCCCCTAATTGTGTCAAATAAGAACATTTCTTCCGTCAAATAGACCTTTTTTCGTCTTGAAATCACTCCTACCTTTGCCCCGCTCAATTCAATAGGATTTAAGGTATGAGATTAATGAAAAAAGGCACATTGACGCTCTTTCTTTTATTGGCTATCAGTATTCCGCTTTGTGCGCAGTATGTGGTACAAGGGGTGGTG
>ERZ780214.926-NODE-926-length-11030-cov-18.3353_pt1 | contig 11030 bp, 7 predicted proteins | sample MGYA00510976_ERZ780214 | MGnify/ENA primary metagenome ERZ780214 (study PRJEB29588, sample SAMEA2154920) | human gut metagenome | biome: human gut; feature: human-associated habitat; material: faeces | place: Denmark | collected 2008/2010 ... | reverse complement strand
TACCGTTTGTGCCGCCAGGCGCATCGCCGGGTATCTAAGTCGGGATCGGATAAGCGCTGAAAGCATCTAAGTGCGAAGCCGGCCACAAGATTAGATTTCTTGAGGGTCGTTGAAGACGACAACGTTGATAGGATGCAGGTGTAAAGCTGGAGACAGCAAAGCCGAGCATTACTAATTGCCCGTCAGCTTTCCTTATCCGCGCGGAGCGGATGGAAGTCATCGAAAGGATGATATATACGTTTAGCATGAAATAAGTGCTGAAATTGCTTGCTTGTGAGTCATGAATACATAAATGATATTCAGGTGACTATTGCACGAAGGTTCCACCTCTTCCCATTCCGAACAGAGAAGTTAAGCTTCGTCACGCCGATGGTACTGCGCAAGTGGGAGAGTAGGTAGTCGCCGTCTTAACTGAAGCCCTGAGGTAGAGATACTTCAGGGCTTTTTTGTGTCCGTACGTCTGCGCGTCTGCGCCTGCGTCCGTCTCCGCTCCTTCCGCGGCAGGCCTCTTCCCTCTGCTGACGGTTTCTTTCCTTCCTTCCTTTCTTTCTTTCTTTCTTTCTTTCTCCCCTTGTTATCCTTTGTTTCCTTACTGCTCACCCGGACGGCTCTCAGAAATGCGGCAGGAGACGTTTTCTCCGAAAAGGAGAGTCATTCTTCATCGGAAGCTCCGGATACGCTCAGAACGGGCGAAAATGTCTCTGGAAAGGAACTTGTTTCGGGGAACATGAATCTGAATCATCGGGCTGATAACTTCTATTCCTGTAATTCTAAGAATTAAAACTATTGGAGATAATTCATTTTATCTGTTAAAAGTTTTGTTGATGCTTGCAGATTAAAGAAAAAGAATTACATTTGCAGTGTACTAATAAGCTAATGCACTAATATAATTTATTTACAACATGAACACGTCTATGATAAAAATCGAAGGGGTAACCTTCAGTTATGGAAAGAAAGCTTCCGTTTTTCAAGATTTCTCATTGAAAATGGAGGCTGGAAAGGTAATTGGTCTCTTGGGAAAGAATGGAACCGGAAAATCTACTTTACTTTATTTGATGAGTGGTTTGTTACGTCCACAAAGTGGTTTTGTATGGATGAAAGGGGTAGATGTCCAAAAGCGTCTACCGGTAACCCTGGAGGATATGTATTTGGTTCCGGAAGAATTCACTTTACCCAATTTAAGCTTACAGCAGTTTGTGAAAGTGAATGCACCGTTTTATCCCCGTTTCAGCCAGGAGTTGTTGCGGACATGTCTGGCCGATTTTGATTTGAATGAGGACATTCATTTGGGAGAGTTGTCCATGGGGCAGAAGAAAAAGGCTTATATGTGTTTTGCGCTGGCAGCCAATACCTCCTTGCTTCTGATGGATGAACCGACCAACGGATTGGACATTCCTTCTAAAAGTCAATTCCGGAAAGTAATAGCTTCAGGAATGACGGAAGAGAAATTGGTAGTGGTATCTACTCATCAGGTACGGGATATTGACCGTTTGCTGGACCAGGTGGTAGTGATTGATGGGAATGAGGTGTTGCTGAACCGTTCGGTAGTAGATATTACCGATAAACTGTTGTTTGCGGAGCAGGGTATGAATGAACCGACGGATGACGCGCTTTTTGTACAGCCATCCGTGCATGGAAACAGTGTGATATGGCCTAACCTTTCGGGAGAAGAAAGTCCGTTGAATCTGGAGTTGCTGTTCAATGCCCTGTTGACAGAACGTGAGAAAATACAAACGATATTTAATGATAAATAAATGACACGACATGATGGAGACAACTTTTAGTATGACACGCGTACAGCATATCATGCGACGCGATTTGATAGAGAACTGTAAAAGTAACCTTTATGGTTTGCTGGGTATTTTTGCAGCCTGCTTTTTCCCGATGTTGGGCTTTTTATGGTCGGCAGAACGCTGGACGGAAGAAGGTTATCCTGAAGTTTATTCTTTTGAGCGATTTTGCGGCAATATGTTGGGGATAATTGGTATGGTGGTTAGTGTGGCAATGATATATTATGCTTCCCACATCATGAAATGCATGGATAATAAGGAAAAACGTATTTCTTATTTATTACTTCCGGCTACGAAATTAGAGAAGTTCTTCTCTCGTGCCTTGTTTGTGACAATAGGCACTGTATTGATGATTCTGGTTGCCTTGCTGGCTTTGGAACTTACCCATTATTTGTTGTTGCCTGTGTTTGATTTACCGGCTGTGTATAGCCAGCCGATGTTAGTGGAAGTATTCTCCCTGAGATGGGCTCATGCTTCGGTAGATGCAACAGGAGAACCGGTCTATTCCTGGTGGCTGATGCAGCTACTTGTATGGATATTCTGCTTGTGGAATCATTCGCTTTTCATTTTGGGAGGAAGCTTTTGGTACAAACATCCTTTCCTGAAAACAATAGGGGCTTGTTTGGTTGTAACTATTTTAGGAGGAATCTTATTTGCGAATCTGGCAGAAGGAGGTTTTTTAACTCGCTTTTCAGATTGGATGCAGGAACACTATCAAGACACTCCACAAACTGTAAATGGATTGTTAACCATTATTTCAGTTGTCTTTCTTCTGTTTACTGTGTTCAACTGGTGGCTATCTTATCGGCTGTTTACTCGTTCAGAAGTTGTTAAACGAAAACTGTGGCGCCTATGACTTTTAAAGAGAATAAACCGATTTATTTGCAGATAGCCGACCGTATCATGGATGAGATTCTTCAGGAAGTGTATGAAGAAGAAGGACGTATCCTGTCGGTACGAGAATATGCAGGAATAGTGGAGGTAAATGCGAATACGGTAGTTCGTACGTATGATTATCTGCAGAGTCAGGGTATTATTTACAATAAGCGGGGTTTGGGATATTTTGTGTCAACTGGAGCTGCTCAGAAGATTATTGAACTTCGGAAGGCTGCTTTCCTCCAGCAAGTATTACCCGATGTATTCAAGGAAATGTATTTGCTGCATATTCCGATGGAAACTTTGTCTGAATTATTTGAGAGCTATAAGAAAGAACGGATGAAGTCTCAGGAATAAGCAGTGGAAGATAATAATGAAAACGGAGCTGAAGTAAGAGGGATAGATTCTCTTTGCTTCAGCTCCGTTTTATTGTATGATTCTGCGACTTATAAAGTTACTGTATGCATAATCTTTTCCAAGGCACCGGCATTGTCTCGTACATAGTTTCCGGCTTTTTTCCCAGCCTTGTCCAAGGCTTCATAGTTATTCAGGAAGTTGTCCATAATCTTTTTGAAGTCCTCCGCTCCTTGTATTTCAAAGCCACCCTTGCATTGAAGCAAGCCCTGAGCTTCACGGAACCGCTTATTGTTAGGGCCGAAAATGACCGGCATACCATATACAGCAGCTTCCAGCACATTGTGGATACCTACGCCGAATCCACCTCCGATATAAGCAATTTCTCCATAGCGATAAATGGAAGACAACAGACCGAAACAGTCAATCAGCAGGCAATCGGCTTCTTTCACCTTTTCTTCCGTAGCCTGCGTATAACGCACTACGGTACGGTTCAGCTTGCCGATGATTTCCTTCAAATGGCTTTCATCAATCACGTGTGGTGCAATGATTAGCTTTACCTCCGGATGCGCATTGAGATAAGGAATGAAAATATCCTCATCCGGTCCCCAGGAACTTCCGGCTACAAAAGCAGTATGGTTTCCTTTGAATTTCTCTACCAATGGAAGTTCTTTAGCCTGACGGCAGATTTCCAACACCCGGTCAAAACGTGTATCGCCTACTACAGTGGTGTTAGTAATACCAATGGTGCGAAGTAATTGTACAGACGCTTCATCCTGCACGAACAGATGAGTAAATGTGTTCAGTACTTTTCGGTAACTTTTGCCATACCAGCGGAAGAAAATCTGTTCTTTCCGAAAGATGGAAGACACGCTGTAAACCGGAATATTTCGCCGTTGAAGTTCATTCAAGTAGTTCTGCCAGAATTCATACTTGATGAAGAAGGCCATATAAGGCTGGGCCAAATCTAGGAAACGTTTTACGTTGCTCGGTGTGTCCAATGGAAGATAGCAGACAATATCAGCTCCTTTATAGTTCTTTCGCACTTCATATCCCGAAGGAGAAAAAAATGTCTGAAGAATCTTATACTGAGGATAGGTTTTCCGGATTTCTTCTATCAGCGGGCGTCCTTGTTCAAATTCCCCTAAAGAAGCTGCGTGGAACCACAGATATTTTTCTCCGCGGATAATCTGTTTTTCCAGAATGTCAAAAGATTCCTTTTCTCCTTTGACCATCAGGGACACTTTCTTATTAAAAAGTGCAGCCAGTTTGACTGCACTTGTATAAAGAGCGATGATAAGATTATAAATCATGTCTTAGTTTATTTGAGAACCTCTACTGCACGGCGCATACGAGCCACTGTTTCTTCTTTTCCTAATACAGCCGAGATGTCAAACATGTGAGGACCTTTGCCTTCTCCTACCAGTGTCAGTCGGAAGGCATTCATGATGTTACCCAAGTGGTAGCCTTTATCTTCAATCCATTTCATGACTACTTCTTCCTGGTGAGTCAGTGAGAAATCGTCCAATGATTCCAGCAGTGCAGCCAGTTCGGTCATGCGTTCAGCTGAATCTTCTTTCCAGCGTTTCTTTACTGTCTTTTCATCATACTCTGTTGGAGCAACGAAGAAGAACTTGCAGGTATCCCACAATTCCTTGATAAAGCTTACACGGCCTTTCATCAGTCCGACTACGGTAACCACCTTGTCCATCGGGGCTTCGATGCCATGTTCCTTCAGAATCGGCATAAACAATTGTGCGATTTCTTCGTCACTCTTCATCAGGATATATTCATGGTTGAACCATTTTCCTTTTTCATAGTCGAATTTAGCACCCGCTTTGCTGCAACGATGCAGGTCGAACAATTTGATGAGTTCATCCATTGACATGATTTCCTGGTCATTACCCGGATTCCATCCTAGCAAAGCCAGGAAATTGATAACCGCTTCTGGCAGGTAGCCTGATTCACGGTATCCGGAAGAAACTTCTCCTGTTTTCGGATCATGCCATTCCAATGGGAATACAGGGAATCCCAAACGGTCACCGTCGCGCTTGCTCAGTTTACCGTTTCCGTCCGGTTTCAACAGCAATGGCAGGTGAGCGAATTCCGGCATCGTATCTTCCCAGCCGAAAGCACGGTACAGCAATACGTGTAGCGGAGCTGAAGGTAACCATTCTTCTCCACGAATTACATGTGATACTTCCATCAGGTGGTCGTCAACGATGTTAGCCAAATGGTAAGTAGGCAGTTCATCAGCTGATTTATATAACACTTTATCGTCGAGGATAGAAGAGTTGATAACTACCTCTCCACGAATCAGGTCGTGTACATGTACGTCTTCGTTCGGCTCAATCTTGAAACGAACTACATACTGTTTGCCTTCTGCAATCAGCTTGTCCACTTCTTCTTTCGGTAGAGTCAAAGAGTTGCGCATGGAAGTACGTGTAGAAGCGTCATACTGGAAATTCAGAATTTCCTGGCGTTTAGCTTCCAGTTCTTCCGGTGTATCAAAAGCGATGTAAGCCTTTCCGTTATCGAGCAACACCTGTACATACTTCTTGTAAATGCCACGGCGTTCCGACTGGCGGTACGGACCATAGTTTCCTCCAAAGCTGACACCCTCGTCAAACTGGATGCCTAACCATTTGAATGACTCGATAATGTATTCCTCAGCACCCGGAACGAAACGGTGTGAGTCAGTATCTTCAATACGGAAAATCAGTTCCCCGCCATGCTGACGAGCAAACAGATAATTGTACAAAGCGGTACGTACGCCGCCGATATGCAATGCACCTGTGGGACTTGGTGCAAAACGGACTCTTACTTTTCTTTCTGACATTGTGGTTTTTATCTAAAAATACGCCGCAAAATTAATCTAATTTTCCCGTTTTTTTCTTATTTTGCACGCAAAATATCTTTTTAACATGAAAAGTTTACAAACTGAGAAACAGTTTTCTTATAAAGGACTGTTATATAAACTGGCCATTTTCGTGGTAACAGTGTGTGTAATTGTGTATTTCTTGCCACGGGAGGGACGTTTTAATTATCAATTTGACATTAATAAACCTTGGAAGTACGGACTGCTTCAAGCTTCGTTCGATTTCCCGATTTACAAAGATGATGCCGAAGTGCAGCGGGAGCAAGACAGTATCATGCGTTTGTATAGTCCGTATTATCAAATGGATAAGACGGTAGCTGACCGGATGATTCAGCAGTTTAAAAAAGCGTATACCGATAGTCTGCACCGTATTATCCCTGCTCCAGCATATCAGCATCATATTGAGCGGTTACTGAAAGTTGTGTACGAGAAAGGAGTTTTTGCACCCAATGATTGGGAAAAGTTGCGTAAAGACAGTGTACGTTCTATCCAGTTGGTAGACAAAAATACGGCAAACCAGGTGGAGGTAAACGGACTTTATAGTTTTAAAACGGCATACGAAACATTGATTTATTCAGATACAGTACATTATCAGCGCTTGTTATTGCAACGGTGTAATCTGAATGAATACATTGCGCCTAACCTTTCGTATGATGCTTCCAAGTCAGAGGCTGCAAAGCAGGATTTGCTTTCTGATCTTTCTTGGGCGAATGGTTTTGTGATGAACGGACAGAAAATCATTGACCGTGGAGAGATTATCGACAGTTATACGTATAATATTCTGAAATCATTGGAGAAAGAGTGGAACAAACGTAGTGAGACAGTGGCAGAGAAGCGTCTTACCTTGTTGGGACAAACGCTTTTTGTAGCTTTGCTGATAGGCTGTTTCATGATTTATCTGGAATTGTTCCGAAATGACTATTATGAAAAGCGGCGGACGCTGGCACTACTTTTTGTCATTATTGTAGCTTTCCCGGTACTATCTTCTGTCATGGTGGAACATGCATTTATGAGTGTTTACATTGTGCCGTTTGCTATGATACCTTTGATTATTCGTATCTTTCTGGATTCACGAACGGCGTTTGTAGCTCATATCATAACAATTCTGCTTTGTTCGATTTGTCTACGCACACCGCACGAATTTATATTGTTGCAAACAGCCGCTGGTATGGCCGGTATCTATAGTCTGCGGGAACTTTCCCAACGTTCACAATTGCTGCGTAGTGCGTTAGTTGTAGCTTGTGCATATGCACTGATGTATCTTGCACTTGATTTGATACATGTTAGTGATGTGGCACAATTGAGTACGCACATGTATGTCAATTTTATCATTAACGGTCTGTTGTTGCTGTTTACTTATCCTTTGCTGTTTATCCTGGAAAAGATGTTCGGATTTACCTCTAATGTTACATTGGTAGAGTTATCCAATATCAATAATAAATTGATGCGTGAGATGTCGGAAGTGGCACCTGGCACGTTCCAGCATTCTCTTCAGTTAGCCAATCTGACGGCAGCAGCTGCCAACCGTATTGGAGCCAATAGCCAGCTGGTACGTACGGGAGCTATGTATCACGACATCGGGAAGATGTTGAATCCTGCTTTCTTTACCGAAAATCAGTCGGGTGTGAATCCTCATGACCAGTTGAGCTACAAGCAGAGCGCACAGATTGTAATCAGTCACGTGACCGATGGTATGAGACTGGCCGACAAGCACGATCTTCCACAGGTAATAAAAGATTTTATCTGTACTCATCACGGAAAAGGTTTGACTAAGTATTTCTATATTTCATATCAGAACGAACATCCCGGAGAAGAAGTAGACAAGGAAGCCTTCCGTTATCCAGGGCCCAATCCTTTTACAAAGGAACAGGCCATTCTGATGATGGCAGACTCGGTAGAAGCAGCTTCACGAAGTCTGGCTGAGTACACAGAAGAAAGCATCTCTGCTTTGGTGGAAAAGATTATCGACAGTCAGGTACAGGACGGGTACTTCAAGGAATGTCCGATTACGTTTAAGGATATCGCTACCGTGAAAGCCGTGTTTAAGGAAAAACTGAAAACGATGTATCATACTCGCATCAGTTATCCGGAATTGAAGAAATAGGCAGTTAGGAAATAAGAAAAGCCACAGAGTAAAATATTCTGTGGCTTTTCTGTATCTCTTATTTTATTTTAGGTTTTAATTCGTCTGGAGAGTCTTTCGTGTACAACATCGGTGAACCTGCGACCTTTGTAAATAACTCTTGAACCTGCTGAATTTCCACTCTTTGTTCAGGATGAAAATCATCAGAATTCATGTAATCAAGTATTGATTTCTTTAATTGGCGGGCTACTATTCGTTTTTCCGGTGCACTATCCAAATCCAATGTGGTCATAATCAGTTTGCCATTTAATACATTGGCTTCGAACAACACCCCGATTTTACGACTGATAAACCACGTATCAATACTTTGGATAAGTGGCTGGAAGTCTTTCCCGAAATCAGAAAATTGCATGATTGGTGCACGGTTCAATAATTCCCACCATTGCAGGTTGCTATGATATTCGGTCGGGAACTTCTGGAAAAGAGGATGATGAGGGTTAAGCAGGATACCGGTAGTATGGGGTGGGCGCATCTTGAACCAGGAAGTGTTCCAGAATACCGGGGTAAAGTACTGTACGACTTCTTTGCCATATGTTACTTTCTTTCCTGCCTTGATAAGCACTTTTCCTCCCTTTTCCAGTATTTTACGTGCTTTGTTGTCTAGTGTGTCTGTCTGATATATGGTTTCATCAGATGCGAAGTCCACGCTTTCAGGATATACCCAGAAATCCCAATCATTAACTGCGTCTGTTCCTTCCACTTGTACCTCTATATTAAGTTTCATAGCCGATGGAATATCTTTCAACGGAAAATCAACCTGTCCGATATGATTCAGGTTACCGATTGGAATATCCGTCTGACCGATGACACCGTGTGAATAGACTTTTCCGTATGCATCAGTTATGCGGTAGCATACTTTTGCTGCCTGAAGCGGTTCTGCTCCGAAATGAGCGATCTCTATATTGGCATGAAACGTTTCGTTAGTGGTATATACGAACTTTTCTGTGCGCAAGAGCGGGACAGTCGGCGCACAAAACCGGCGCCATTCTTCGGCATTTATATAACCTTTTTCTTTAAAGAAGACATCCAGAATACCTACTAGTGCCGTACCTTGTCCGGAATAGTCATTCAGAGCCAGCAACTGGAATCCTGCATAGTCTGGGGTACGCAGGGTACGCTCGATTTCATGTTTATAGCATAGTGCCTGTAATTTTCCTGAAGCCATCATGAAATCTTGCCCTTTGCCTTCCATGCCGTGCGTGTGCAGAAGGTGTTGGAATATTTCAAAGTTGCCTGCTTTGTTGACTCCCGTATATTTTTTGATTTCATTGAAATTGGGGAATACACACCATTGTCCGGTTTCGTGTGAAACAAACGGTTGTTTAACCGTATCAAGATACTCTCTGAAGTCAGTCATCGTTTCCGGACGCTTGCTTTTCCAGTTCAATCCTCTTACTCCAGCTTTTACGTGGTACTGGCTTTTAGGTTGCCATGCCCATCCTCCACCTACGGAAGCACCGGTATATACCCGGCGTGAATCTTTGGCTTTCCAATAGTCCACAAAGCGAGAAACCCATGGAACCCAGCCCCCTGATGGCTCATTTCCACAAGCCAGCATGCAGAAAGAGGCGTAGTTCCCGTATCTTTGTGTCATACGGATAGTTTCTTCCAGTAGGTATTTGTCAATGTATTGTCCTTGTCCCAGACGGACGTCATGGTTGGGCCAGCTTGGTCCCTCTGGTTGCAGATAAAAACCTACGCGGTCGGCAGCTTTAAAGGCTGCTTCCGGCGGACAATAAGAGTGAAACCGCATGTGATTGAGACCATAGTTCCGACAGATGCGGAATACACGCTCCCAGCTTTCTACATCCATTGGAGGATAGCCAGTCAGCGGAAAGTCGCAATTCTCTACGGTACCTCGCAGCATGGTTTTTCTTCCATTTACATAAAACCAGCGTCCCTGGATTGTGAATGTACGCATACCAAATTCTACTTCTCGTGTGTCACTCTGATTTGCTTGTGTAAGCGTGGCTGTCAATTTATAGAGTGTCGGATGAAATTCGTCCCATAATTGTACATCTTTTCCCATGGGCAAGACCATCTCAAGGGTATCCTTTAAGTCGTTTTTGGAGAAGGCTTGTGTGATTTCCGGTACATGATGAGGAATGCCACTGTTAAAACTTTCGGCCTTCAAGGAAAGTTGTACAGGACTTTTATGGCCTTGTATGACCATACGTACACGGGCCTGTTGTTTGTCGGGTTCCGGAAATACCTGAATGTCTTTAAAGGATATTTCAGGAAGAACATAGAGATACATGCGACCTACCACACCGTTCCAGTTTCCTTGCGTGTGGTCTGTGATGCTATGGGAGTTTTGACCTACCTTAGCACAACTGTCGTGATTGTCGATGCGTAGAGTAAGTGTTGATGTTCCGGGACGAACTGCTACAGTAATATCATACTCATGAGGTGTACTCAGGCTGTTTTGCGAACCTATACGCTGGTTGTTTATCCAGACTGTTGTTTCAATATGTGGACGTTCCAGAAACAGCATCACGCGTTTGCCTTTCCAAGACGAAGGTATGTGTATTTCCCGTTTATACCAGGCAGCTCCTACATAACGTCGCTCAGGAGTAAGGAAGAAGGGAAACTTTACATTCCCTGTGCGTCGGAACATTTCCAGTTCCGGGTTATAATAGAAAGAACTGTCGTAAAGTGATCCTGTCCATTGGGTTTGCAATGAAGGGCGTTCTCCTTTCAGTTTTTCCGGCATAGAACTGGGTAGGTTGATTTTGTCGTTAAGAGGATGGGCGTACCATTTCTCGTCAATTCCTTTATTTTCTTTGTCAATCTGAAAAGACCATTCTCCAGCCAAATCAATGACATTCTGTGCATGAAGCAATTGGGTGATAAGCAGGAGATAAAAAACGAAAATGTGTTTTTTCATAAATCAATAGTTCGTTAAAAATTCGCCAAGCCTAAGCGGCTCTGGCAGTAAATAAAATGAGTTCTTTGAAAAGTTTGTCAATAACTTGCATGTCTGGGTTAA
>ERZ780214.920-NODE-920-length-11108-cov-1.68561_pt1 | contig 11108 bp, 7 predicted proteins | sample MGYA00510976_ERZ780214 | MGnify/ENA primary metagenome ERZ780214 (study PRJEB29588, sample SAMEA2154920) | human gut metagenome | biome: human gut; feature: human-associated habitat; material: faeces | place: Denmark | collected 2008/2010 ... | reverse complement strand
TGTAACAAGGGCTTATGGATTGTCAGATCAAACGATCAATCAATTACAAGGTTCTATGCGTTTTGCTAGGCAAGGTGAAACAGAATACGGTTCGTCTTCGAATAGTCCATCTGCTATCATTCGTCTTTTTGAAAATACGATGAAAGAATTGAAACTTCCATTTAGTGAAATAGCTGCTACAATGGATGAATCATTAGATACTTTCAATCGTACAGTTACAAGTGTCTTAGAAAAGACTGGTAGTGTAGACACTGGTTCAATAGCTACGATATTAGCTAACGTTAGAGCTAGTACTGGTTTCGAAGGTCGACAATTGGAAAGAGTTCAATCAGCAGTATCTGGACAGAGAGTATCTCAAGATGATGTTACACAAGCTCTTTTAATGAGAGTAGCTAGAGAAGTAAATCCTGAAGCTGGTACATTCACTGAATTGATGTCTTCTATTGAAAAGATGTCTGAAGATCCAGAATTGCAACGTGCGTTCCTGAATAAGATAGAAGAGATGGTTGGTAACGAAGAACAACTTCGGAATGTTTTAAAATCAATATTTCCAGATTTATCTTATAGTGACGTCGTTGATTTAACGAAGAGACGAAATGAAGTAGCACCAGAAGCTAGTTTAGGTGATTTTCTAACGCAAGGAGGTCAAAGATTAGCTCCAGAAGTTAGTAGAGGCAACGAAGGAGAAGCTCAATATGATACAAGTATAGCTAGTAGGACAGTTGGTACTATAGAAGCGGCTAATGCTGCAAGAAGAAACGAAAGGATAGGTGAAGGTGGAGAAGCGCTTGAGAAATTGACCGAAATCAATTCTAAATTAGAGAAATTGTTAAATATTGATACTACTGTAAAAAGTATTTTAGATAGTTTAACCGGTGATAATCTAGGTTCAACTGGAACACAGATTGATGAAGGGAAGAGTACAAAAGATACGTTATATCTTAAATCAAGAGCACCTCAGTATTCTACTAATTTAGAGAATGTAAATGCTATGACTTTATATAGAATGATAGATAATTTGTTTAAATCTAATAGAAGATGATAAATAAGGCATTTGAAGTAAGTGTTGGTGAGAATGATAAATCAGTTGATTCTTTTTTGGAAGAGTGGAAAAAAGGACTTTCAAGAGAGAATCAACCACTCACTCCCACTGAGTTTTTTGAGTTTAAAGATCCTAAATATCAAGGTTCTAATCTTGAAAGAATTTGGGCACAATACAATGCCGAAGAAAAACAGGAATATCAGAATAACTATAACAGTGGAAATTTACCATATATAAAAGCAGGAACGACAGTTCTCCTTCCTATTCCAAAGATTGTTTTAGAGCTTCAAAGAGTTTCTAAACAAGGACAGTTTATGTCACAAGGTGATTTTAAATCTTATTGGAGTGAAAATTACTCCAAGTTGATTGGTAGTATAAATTATAAACCTTCTGATAGTGAAACTGATCCTGATTCGATTGTAGATTCAAAAGTAATACCACAAACTTTAAAGGTTTGGATATATGTAAAAGCACTTGATAAGATAATTGATTTCAGTCCATTTATCAATTCTTTAAATACTGTCAAGAATAGTTCTTCTGGCAATTTTACCATTAATATGGTACCTACTAGAAGTCAAGATTCTGCGTTTGGAGTGAATTCAAGTGGTTATTATGAGATTTACAATATTACGGATAATAAGAAAAAGCAAGTCAAGGATTTTGTAGAAAAATATTTAACTCAAAATGATATAGTTTTTCTTCGTTTTGAGAAACTAGCACTTGAAGCTAGCGCTAGTTTAAAAGGTGAAGAAGATAGTCTAGAAATATCACCTTCAAACCTTGTAAACAGTGATAAGAATTATAATGTATGGGATATGATTGGTTTAATTGATATAGTTCAAACCAGTATTGATACATCTTACGACGATTATCTTGTCACTATAATGGGTCGGGATTTTACTAAGTTATTTGTAGAAGATGGTAGTTATTTCATTCCATTAAAATGGGTAGAAGGAAATAAAGACTTATGGTTTTATGTGGGTGATCAATCAGATGAGTGGTATAAGAGAAATATCGTAACTGGTACCTATGATTTTTTCTTTAATTATGGTTTCAGAGGAATAAGAGAAACTCTCTGGTTCATTATCAACCTCTTATCAAATATTGGTATTGTGTCAAACGATCTTTTTTCAGCTTACAAAGGGAGACGTACTACTTCTTATGAAATAGAAACAGGTGATCAAAGTTATAAACAAACTCAAAAAGTCAATGGTATTTGGCAAATTGTCAAAGTTTTTTGTGACGATAATCTTGAAAAAAGAACCCTCGTAGATCCTTCATTTGCTAATCCTGACGGATCGTTAATGGATTTTATTTTTAAGACTTGTCAAGATCCATTTGTAGAGGTTTTGTTTGACACCTATGTTGATACATTAGATATAGTAGTTAGACAACCACCTTTTACCGAAAGCGCTATTAAAGACGTTATTGTTAGTGAAACTTATATTGAAATAGATTCAAGTAATTTCATATCAAGTTCATTGAGTTATGATGATCGAGTTTATTCATCTTATAGGCTTTTCCCACAAGACCAAATTACTGGAAAAGATAATACAACTTCTTTAGCTTTTGTACCAATTATTTATTTAAATGAGATAACTAAATATTTTGGCAATAAAAAGTTAGAAATACAAGATATTTATATCGCTGCAAATGCACTTGACGGTGCTAGTGGTTCTTCAAATTTGAACAGTATGGCAGCGACAATGTTAAATGATCTTTTATTCGTTATAGAAACGACTGCGTATTTGCCGTTTACACGAAGAGGTACTATAACAATTAATGGAGATAGGAGGATCAAGGTAGGTTCATTTGTCAAAAATAATTATACGAATGAATTGTTTTATGTCACGGGTGTTTCAAATTCTTTATCGTTCTCAGAAAATTCTATTTCTCGAGAAACGATTCTTGAAGTTGAACGAGGAATGTTCTTCCCTATTCTAAGTGGTGTAGTAGGAGAAGATGAAGAAATAAATTTAAACGCAGGTTCTCAAAAGGCTTCTTATTTTAAGATTGTTGATATAAAAAGAATCAAAGAGGATATTTTAACTGCTCAAAATGCAGCTAAAAGTGGACAAACAAAAACTTCTGGATTGGGAGTTGCTCCTCTTAATAAAGAACAATTTGAGTATTTCTTAAAAAGAAAAATGTACAAATGATTGACGGTGTAAGTAGAGAAAGACAAAGTGATTCCCCATATTCAGTGGGATATGGTTATATAGCTATACCTTCTGGTGTTGATCGTGATAATTATATCGATACTTGTTTTCGTAGGGAAAGAGTGACAGTGATAACTGATTTAGGTGGTGTTTTTAACGATTGTTATATAACGAGTGATGCTTTACAGAGAATTAGTTTTCCAAGTGACATAGAAGAAAAAGGCAGTTGTGTTTGTTTTATTTCTTGCACTTTTAACAATAAACCAATTGTTGTTGGTGTATTACAAGGTGACAATAGTTCTTCTATGTTGAAAGAAAATATGTATCAAGTGAGAAAGGTTATGGGAGATTCTGAAGTCTTGATACAAGCCAATCCTAAAGACAATTCTTTGGTGATTAATCTGACTAGTTCAAAAGCTGGTAAAGTTTTTTTGAAATGTGTTGGTTCGGAAGAAAATGAATTAAATATAGTTTCTTCAGGATCAGTTAATGTAAGTGCGGATAAGTCTATTAATGCTATAAGTTACAAAGAAGCGAGTGTACAAATAAAAGACGTTGAAAATAAAAACGATGTTTATCAGATTTATTTTGACAAAGAAAAAGCTCTATTAACGAGGAAATGTCAAAGCACGAAAGAAGATACAACTATTGTTCTTGATCAAAATGGTGTAGATATTAAGACTGAGGGTGGTAATAAAGAAATCAAGATTGATCTTGAAAACATCTTGTTAAAGACCGATAAAAAAGTTAATATAAATAACGGAGGTCAATCTATGGTAAAAGCAGAAGATTTGATTCTTCGTATAGATCAACTTCAAACTCAAATCAGTCAAATAGTCCAAGCATTTGCTACAGGTGCTGCAGCAGCAGTTAATATGGATGGCGGTAGGACAGCGATGACGACTGCATATGGTTCGTTATCTGGAATCGTGAAAATTGACTTCAATCCAATAAAAAGTCAAATAGGTTTTTTAGATTGAAGAATAAATCTTATATTTACATTCAAATATATAACTTATGAGCAGTGTAAGTACTATTCAGAAGAAAGCGATTGAGATGGTAGGGACGCTTGGAAGAGCGGCTTTGGCAACATTATATCCTAACGATTTTGAGATATATTTATGTTCTTTGGAGTTAACAGATTCTCAAGGAAGGACAATTGATTTCTTCACTTTTCCTATAATGCCAGACAGTATTAGAAAATCTGAATTAAAACGAAGTACTGTTAGGAATACTGCAGGTGGAATCACGACATTAACCTCTCCTATTTATTCTCCAAGTGAAATCAATATCAGGGGAAATTTTGGGAAAAATTTTAAGATCTTATTATCTGAAAATGAATCTGTATCTGGAGTAGCATTTAGCATAAGGAATGGTATGTACGATCTGTATCAAATAGGATCGAAAAAATCTTCTAATCTAAAGACTCCAGACTTTGATATTTCAGTAAAAACTGGATTCGGTGCTAGTAGGATATTGAAAGCTATTATTTCAAAGAGTAATGGAGTAGACAATGATGGGAAACCATTTCGATTGTATTTCTACAATATGGCTTTTGGTGAGAATTATTTAGTGACAATACCTCCATCTGGGGCTGAGTTTTCGATGAATATTCAAAAGAATATGATCTGGGAATATAATATCAATATGACTGTGATAGCTCCTTTAGAAGCTGTAAAGAATTCACCAGGGTCAAGTTCGATGGTTAAAAAATTAGCTAGTTCTACCATTCAGAAAAGTGTAAATGATTTAGCTTCATATGTTGCAGGAATATTATGAATGAGACGATGTATGAAAAATTTGAGAATATAACTGGATATGATATAAAATCATTTTTTCAGAGTTTTGTTGATTTTGTATCGACAGAATATCCTTATATTGTTGATTACTATCAAGGTGGTAGTATAAGACAAGAATCGTTCTATGCTTTAGATCGTTTAACTAAAGAGGTTAATAAAATAGAACCTCTTTTTACTTTGCATAAAAATTCTTTAAATGATCTCGATGCCTGGGAATTATTAGACACTTTTACAGAGATTCAAACAAAGATTTTGACGATAAGGAGTTCAGCTAAATGGATGAGAAGTGTGTTTGATTATGTTCGAACTAACACGATCAAAGTTGAAAAGATACTTCAATCTGATGAAACTTTTGAAGATGTATCAGCAAATCTCGATGCAATAACTCCTCAAGACGATTGGGTAAATATAACAGTACCTCAATACATCACAGAAGAATTGTATACAAATTTTTCTTCTCCTATATTTTCAGTTAATCTTCAGAATGTGGGGTTAAATTACGTTGACAATGTTGTTGATGTGTTAAATGGGAAAAGTATTCTTGGTGTTGATTTAGATAAATCATTTACCTTTGAAAACGATGATTTAAAGGTGATTGAATATGATCAAGCAATGGTGCAAGCCTTAGAATTGATTCAAAGTTCTTTAAAAGGTTCTTACCCAGAATTTGAAGATTATGGAATAACCAATGAATTCATTGGAACAACGGTGAACGCCATTCAATATGCTACTATTTTCAAGGGACTTATGAATATGTTTCAAAGAGATAGTAGATGGAAAACAGTTGAGCTCTTGGATTTGAAGAGAGATCAGGATTCAATCTTTTTGTCTATAAGAGCGACAACAATAACCGAAAGCAATTATATAATAAATATTCCTATATGATAACGCAAGTTAGTAATACAATTTCGACGCTTAAAAATCTTTGGATCGAGCTGTTTTTAGACAAGACCAATAAAGTTACGAATGTAGCTGATGGTTCAGTCTTAAATGCTGTGGCTTTTGGTACTGCAAAAGTCGCACAAAAAGCGATCAAAGATATTGCTATCACAGAAGCAAAGATATTCCCAGAAACAGCTACAGGAGAATATCTCGATAAATCAGCGGCACTTTTTGGGGTTAGTCCAAGAAAAGGTGCTCTTGGTTCGTCTACTTATGTGAGAGTTTATGCAGACCCAGGAACTATTTACAATGAAACTAATTTCTTTGTAAATCAAAACGGTATTCGTTTCTCTGTAAATGAATCGGTTACAGTTGGTAGATCTGGTTATGCATATGTGAGTGTCAGAAGTGTTAACCAAGGATTGGTTACAAATGTCGATGCAAATAGTATTATCAATGTCACTCCTGCTCCTAGTGGTCATATTGAATGCACTAACGAATACATGGCTACAGGTGGTAGAGATAGTTAGGATCATGACTAACCTCAACACACTTTCTAAAGGAACGTTGGAATATTATACTCAAATATTCCAAAATATCGATGATCGTATTTTGAAAGTATTAAATGTTGGGTTGGGAGAAGATGGAATCTTTTATCTTTATCTAGTAAGTCAAAATGGAATTTTATTCACACAAGATGAATTAGAGACTTTATTAGAGAAATCTAAAAGTTATTTTGGACTTTTTGAATTGAATCTTGAAGGAAATGTCGTCGGGATTCAATTAAAGAATGCTGAATGGTTTTTCATTGGTAGTGAGCGTGGAATGGATTTTCGAATAGAAATTGATCCTTCTTACGATGTGGCTACGGTAAGAAAAAATATTCAAGTAGCTCTGACAAAATATCTTGACTTTCGATTCTGGGAAGCAGGTAAGATCGTCCAATGGGATGATTTGCTTGGTATCGTGAAAAATGCCGAGGGTGTTAAATATGTTCCCGATGAATATTTCCATATTACGATCAAGAAGTTCCACCTAATCAACTTCCTAGAATTAAAGGATTCGTAATGAGAAATCTTGAAGGTATTGTTCTATACGATGCTGGAAGTGAACTTTCTCCTATGTTTTATCCTGCAGGACAAGAAGATTTGTTTCAAGGTTTGAATGATAATGCATTAGCACTTAGACAACCAGTTTATTTCAGTATTACTGATGAAGATGGTAATCCGTTGTCGGGTGTAAGAATTTCTGTTGGCAGTGGATGGTTTAGCAACTATTTCACTGGTAAACGGTAACTATATCTACACTGCTAGTAAAGAAAAATATAAGCAACAACAAGGACAATTTGTTGTGTTGAATGCACCGGTTTACATTGGTATCATCTTAGAACTAGCTCCATTCCAGATTAGTTTCATGGTTGAAGACCAGTTCGGCGTACCGGTTGTAGATGCAACTATTTCTATTGCTGGTCAATCTTTAACAACCAATGTTAATGGTGAAGCAACAGTGTTGGTGAAAAATGGGACCTATCCTTATACAGTTGAGAAATTAGGTTTCGATTCCAACGAAGGAAGTTCTGTTACTGTCAATAATTCAGATATTTATGTACCAGTTACTTTGTATTATCATAAGTGGGTACAAACAATTTTCGTGAAGGGTCTCAACTCAGAGAATTTTATTTCAGGTGTTTTAGTTGAGATAGGTAGCGATAGTTATGTAACTGATGATGAGGGTAAGGTTCAAGTTAGTTTGATCAACGGAAGTTATCTTGCTAAATTCAGTAAACCAGGATATGTAGATACACAAGCTCTTATTGTGGTTTTAAATCAAGATGAAACAAGGACTATCGAAATGGATCTTTATAAGTATAATGTTACTATTAAGGTCATTGAACTTGTTTCTGGTAAAGTGATTCCAGATGCGTTAATAACATTAGACAATGGATTAGTTGCTCGTACCAATAGTAATGGATTAGTTGTTTTTAGATTGACAAATGGTGAATATACTGGTACAATCACAAATCCAATTTATGACGATTTAACGATTAATTTTAACATTGATACATCAGACGCTGATTTCGTCTATCAGTTAGATTTCAGACATTACGATGTTTTCATAACTGTTGTCGATTCTAAGAACAACCCCATTCAAGATGCTTTAGTATCTATTTCAGATCAAGTACTTGTAACCGATGAAGGTGGTAAAGTGCAAATTGGTTTGCAAAATGGGACCTATCCTTATAAGGTTGAAAAATTGGGTTATTATAATTTTTCAGGATCTGTTCTGGTGAAAGATAACGATGTTAGCGTTGTCGCTAAAATGGTTGATTATCCTTGGTCGATAACTTTCTCTGTCAAAGATGGAAACACTCCTATTCAAGGAGCAGTTATCAACATAAATGGTCAACAATATTCAACAGGTCAAGATGGTTTAGTGAAGTTGACGTTAGTCAATGGTTCTTATGACTATACAGTGACTAAGATTGGTTATGTAGATGTTGATAGAACTTTAGTTGTTAATAATTCCAATGTATCTGTAGATGTACCAATGGTATTGAGACCTTGGAACGTTATTTTTTCTGTTACAAGTGAAGGTGTTCCGGTTGAAGGTGCTTCGATAACAGTTGAAGGAATAACGGTAGAGACTAATGCCGGTGGTATTGCGGTGATTGGTTTGGTAAACGGTATACATCAATATGAGATATCTGCAACAGAATTTCAAACAAAGACAGGTTCTGTAACGGTAAGTAATTCAGATACAAGTGTACAAGTTTCTTTAGATCCAGTTACTTATCCGATCACATTTGTGGTAAGAGATAAAACAACTCCAACACCTGCTTTAGTTCAAGATGCTGTTGTATCGGCAAAGGGTCAATCAGTTCTAACAAATGCAAGTGGTGAGGCAGTTTTACAACTTCCAAAAGGTGATTTTGAAGTTTCTATTACAAAACAGAATTATATCAGTACAACAACTCAAATAACCGTTACAGGTATTGATACGATCAACGTTCAAATTGATAGGATTTATTTATTAGATTTTACAGTTACAGGAGAACAAGGGACGATCTTATCAGGAGCCAAAGTCGTTGTAAGTGGTGAAGCTATTGTTCTTCCTGCTGGTCAATCGTCAATTGAATTAACGACAAATGATGCAGGACGTACACCTCAAGTTCAAACGATAAACGGTTCGTTTCATTGGGGAGCTTCTTTTTCAGATTATTCTTCTAGTGAAGGAGACGATACTATTGCTAATGCGAATCAGACAGTGGCTATTTCGCTGAAACGAGGTAAGAGAGCTGTCTTTACTGTTACAGATGGTACCAATCCACTGCAGGGTGTCAATATTTTAATCGATAATGTCACCAATTATCAAACGAATGTTGATGGACAAGTTGATATTTCGTTATCAGCGGGAAACCATACTTACAAAGCAAGTCTTACGAGTTATCAAACTATAAGTGGTACTGTCAATGTTAAAGAGGATGAAACTTCGTATGTGAACTTAACTATGGTTCATGGAGGGTTATTAACTTTAAATGTTAAAAATGGTGTGGCAAATTTAAGTGGAGCTACTGTTGTTATCAAGAATAGTTCTGGTACGACAGTCAAATCTGGTACGACAGATTCTAATGGAAATATTTCAGTTGATGTCCCTAATGGAAACTATACTTACACGACAGATGCTAGTGGGTATAAACAACAACCTGGAAGCACAACGATAAGTTCTGCAGATAAAACAGTTCAAGTACAAATGCAGAATTACAAATATTGGGGTGTCACTTTCAATGTCAAGTATAAGACAACGAATCTAAACGGGGCCGCTGTTAGTATTAGTAATGTTAAAACCATTGGTGGAACTTCTACTGCAAATGGAACTACAAATTCAAGTGGTCAATGGATTTTAGCTGCTAGTGCTAAAAATGATGCGACTTTAAATGGTACCGTTTCTTGGACCGCTTCTTTAAGTGGATATAGATCAGCTTCTGGTTCGTTCAATATCGCTAATGCAAATCAGACGATTAATGTTACTTTAGAGAAGTATAGTACGGTTACTTTGACTTTTGTTAATTATGCTGGTACAGCTCTTTCTGGTATTTCAGTTACTATGAATAGTCAAACTGTAACTACAAATGCAAGTGGTCAAGCGATTTTCTCTAATGTAATAGATGGTACGTACAATTGGAGTAGTGCTGCTAAATCACCTTATCAAGCTAAATCAGGAAGTGTAACAGTTAACGGTGCAAACGTTAATCAACAAATTACTTTAACCAGTCAAGTAACAGTTACATTTGTCGCTAAAGATGACACTGGTACAGCTCTTTCTGGAGCGACGGTGAAAGTTGCTGGTGTATCAAAGGGTACGACAAATTCAAGTGGTCAATTAGCTGTAACAATGCAATCACAGTCAGCAGCTTATGCTTGTACTGTTGAATTAAGTGGATATCAAACTTGGTCAGGTAATGTTACAGTTGGTTTGAGTGCTCAAACTGTAAACGCAAGTTTGCAGTATTTGGTTACATTTACAGCGACAGTTAAAGAAAACACAACATCTGGTGCGAATGTCGGTAGTGCAACTGTTAAACTTGTCAGCTCAAGTTTAGGTACTTTTACAGGTACAACAAATTCAAGTGGAGTCGCTACGATTTCAAATGTAAAACCAGGTTCTTACACTTACACAATTTCGAAATCTGGTTATAGAGATACGACTGGTAGTGTAACTGTAAGTCGAAGTTCTCATAGTCAAAGCGCAACTTACGCTCTTTTAAGATATTACACATTTGTTGTGAATGTTAAGAGAGCGGGTGTCAATAGAAGTGGTGTTACAGTGAAATTAGATGGCACATCAAAAGGTACGACAGATGCTTCTGGTAACATTACAATGTCAAGTGTACTTTATGGAAGTCATACAATAGCAATTGATGCAGGTACATATTGGAGAGCGTTTAGTCAATCGTATACAATTTCAAGTACATCAACTATCAATATCGCTTTAACTGCTTTATATACTGCAGGATTTAATGTCGCTGATTCCAGCGGTCCTATTTCAGGAGCAACAATAACGTTAACTGGAATAGCAACAGGGACTTTAACGACAAATTCATCAGGAGCAGCTTCAAAGGCTGGAATTGCAGCAGGAACGTTAAGTTACTCAGTGAGTGCGGCTGGATATACGACTAAGACTGGAACAGTGACGTTGTCTGGGTCGAATGATTCAATAAACACCTCA
>ERZ780214.917-NODE-917-length-11125-cov-2.05167_pt1 | contig 11125 bp, 12 predicted proteins | sample MGYA00510976_ERZ780214 | MGnify/ENA primary metagenome ERZ780214 (study PRJEB29588, sample SAMEA2154920) | human gut metagenome | biome: human gut; feature: human-associated habitat; material: faeces | place: Denmark | collected 2008/2010 ... | reverse complement strand
GGAGCCGTAGGGGCTGTCAATATCCTGTACCGGAAAGCGGAAGGAGAAGAAAAAGCACAGGCTATGAAGGCATACAATGAACAGTTCTCGAATCCTTATCGAGCAGCCGAATTAGGATTTATCGATGAGATCATCATGCCCCGTCAGACACGTTACAAGCTGATACAGGCGCTTGAAATGGCAAAAAATAAGAGCCAGAGCAATCCGCCAAAGAAACATGGCAATATGCCTTTGTAAATCAAGGATGTCGATTTGAAAATTATAAATAACTAACATGGTGAACAAAAGAATCATTCGACAGAATCAATAGAATTGATTAGAGGAAGGCTTGCTTGTGAAAGTCAGCCTTCTTACTTTTGTGCCCGCATTTAATAGAGAAAAGACAAAAAGGATGGAAAAAGAGACTTTGACAGACCGGGAGGTTTTGTTGTTACGGAGAAAACTGGACTTATTACTCCGTACGGGAAAATTGCTGATGGAGAGTGCCGCGGATACGAACCGCATCGAACGGAACATGAAGCGTGTGGCTGCTTTTATGGGGATTCCTGAAGAAAAGCTTCATCTGGATATCAGATGGACGATGATTATGGTGAATGTGAGCGACGAGACACATTCCTTTTCAAAATTTCAGAAGTGTGAGAAGCATGGTATCAATATGACGACCATTACGGAGGTCAGCCATCTGTCATGGAAGGCGATTGAACAAGACTATTCGTTGGACCAGTATGAGGAAGAGCTTGAGCGGATTGCGCGTAAACCTCGTAACTATATGCCTTACCTGGTGGCAATCGGTGCAGGGTTTGCCTGTGGCGGTTTCTGTAAGTTGTTCGGCTGTGACTGGATCGCGTTTTTGTTCGCTTCTATTTGTGCATTTGTCGGATTCCGTGTCCGAGCGCGTTGTATCGAGTTCGGGATAAATGTGTATATGAGTATTGCGATTGCGGCGTTTGTGGCGACTTGTCTGGCGTATGCTTCTTCTTTTTCGGGGCTGTCATCCACGCCTTACCATCCGTTGCTGGCTTGTGCTCTGTTTATCGTGCCGGGAGTACCGTTAATCAATTTTGTGGATGACATGATTGACAATCATTTGCTTGTCGGGATTACGCGGGCGGCCAATACGATGATGATGGTCGGAGCGATGACGTTCGGGATTGCTTTTGCCATGCGGGTGTTGGTAATGAACGATATAGAGATCGACCATAAGTTCAGTGAATTGAGCATGGTGCCGCATGATCCTTATTATATTTATGCCATTGCGGCGGCTATTGCAGCGATGGGTTTTTCAATGATTTTCAATATCCAGCGACGTTTGTTGTGGGTTGTGGCTTTAGGGGGGATCATTGCAGTGTGTACCCGTAATTTTGTGAATTTTGAGTTGGGATATGGTCCGGTGATCGGTTCGTTTATGGGAAGTTTTGTCGTGAGTCTGATTGCGGTAAAGGCGGTTCATTGGTTCGATGTCCCCAATCATGTGTTAACGATCCCGTCTGTTATCCCGATGATTCCGGGAGTACTGATGTATCGTTCGTTGTTTGCTTTTATCAACCTGCACGGGGTGATTGGTGAAGTGACCAATGCTTTTGCTAACGGGATCAATTCGGCTTTAATTATCCTGTGTATCTCTTTAGGTGTTGCCGTTCCGAATATCTTCGCTCGTCGCTACATTGCCAAAGACCAGCGTTATCTTGAAGAAGAACTTGAAAAACGCAGGCAGCGTGGTAAGTTCATTGAATGGTAAGGAGATTCATGAATTATGATTTATGAGTTATAAAAGATTCATAAATCATAATTCAGTTCCAACAAGACAGTCTTGTTGGCTTTTAGGGAAGCTTTGACATCGATCAGGCGTTGGTTGCTGCTGCCACGGAAAAGAAGGCTTTCATCGCGTAGGGCTTGTTTGAATTTACCATCTACCAAGACGTCGATGTATTTGAGCAGCTCTGCCTGTTTCGGATTGTCCAGAAGACGCTCGAAAGTATAGCCGGTATAACACCAGATGTTTTTCCGGCTTTTTTCTTTGATCGCCTGTGCCAGCTTGGTGAAACCTTCCGGTTGGAACATGGGGTCGCCGCCGCTGAAGGTCACGTTGGCAAAGTCGTCTGCCAAGACCTTCGTTAGAATCTCTTCCGTCGATATTTGTTTCCCCTTTTTTATGTCCCACGATTCGGGATTATGACAGCCAGGACAAGCGTTCGGACAACCTGCCGCATAGATCGCGGTCCGGAATCCCGGACCGTCGACAGTTGTATCTTCTATGATATCAATGATGGAAAGCACTTTGGAATTTGAAAATTAAGAATTGAAAAATAAAATGCTTGACTTATAAGCTTCAATTCTTGGTTTATAATATAACTGTTTATATCTCTCGCAATCTTCAATTTTTAATTATGGACGACCCTGTCGTTCAGTTCTGCCAGTTTCGCTTTGTTCCAGCGATCTGTCGTACCGACCAGGTAGCCGGTGATGCGCTGTAGTTTGTCGAGATGGATACTGCCGCATTTCGGACATTTCTCCAAATGGGTTTCCGCATTTTCGTAGCCGCAGTCGAGGCAGCGGTTACGATTGTGGTTGACGGAACCGTAGCCAATGTTATAACGGTCCATCATATCGACAACTTGCATGATCACTTCCGGGTTATGGGTCGCGTCTCCATCCATTTCGACATAGAAGATATGGCCTCCGCGTGTCATCTCGTGATAGGGAGCCTCCACTTCTGCCTTGTGGCGGGCGCTACATTTGTAATAAACGGGTACATGGTTGGAGTTTGTATAGTAGTCGCGGTCCGTGATACCGGGCAACGAACCGAATTTCTTACGGTCACGACGGGTAAATTTGCCCGACAAGCCTTCGGCCGGTGTTGCCAGTACGCTGTAATTATGCTGGTATTCCTCTGAAAACTGATTGGCCCTGTTACGGATATAGCTGACGATCTTCAGGCCTAACTCCTGTGAAGCCGCATCTTCGCCGTGGTGTTTGCCGGTGAGGGCGACCAGGCATTCTGCCAGACCGATAAAACCGATCCCCAATGTACCCTGATTGATAACGGGTGCGATCGTGTCGTTCGGTTTCAATTTCTCGCTACCCAGCCAAAGAGATGACATCAGCAACGGGAACTGTTTGGCATATGCCGTTTTTTGGAATTCCATGCGCTCGTGTAGTTGGCGGGCGGTTATATCCAGCATGTGGTCGAGCTTGGCAAAGAATTGGGCGATCCGTTCTTCCTTGTTTTCAATGTGCATGCATTCGATAGCAAGACGTACGATATTGATTGTCGAGAAAGAGAGGTTACCGCGGCCGATAGATGTTTTCGGACCGAAGCGGTTCTCGAATACACGCGTGCGGCATCCCATGGTCGCAACTTCGTGCATATAACGTTGCGGATCATCGGCACGCCAGTCTTCGCTCTGGTTGAATGTCGCGTCGAGGTTGAGGAAGTTCGGGAAGAAACGGCGAGCTGTAACCTTGCAGGCAAGCTGGTAAAGGTCGTAGTTACGGTCTTCCGGCAGATAGCTTACCCCGCGTTTCTTTTTCCATATCTGAATCGGGAAGATGGCCGTTTCGCTATTGCCGACTCCGCGATATGTGCTTTTCAATATCTCGCGAATGATACAGCGTCCTTCGGCAGAAGTGTCCGTTCCGTAATTGATGGAACTGAATACTACTTGGTTGCCTCCACGAGAATGGATGGTGTTCATATTGTGGATAAAGGCTTCCATCGATTGATGCACGCGGCTGACAGTTTTATTGACGGCATGTTGGATGATACGTTCGTCGCCACTCAATCCTTCGAGCGGACGATTCACATAGTCATCCAGTTTCTGCTGGTAGAGATGTGAATAATTCTGTCCGTTCAGTTCTTCCAGGTTCTTGATTTCTTCGATAAAACTATTGCGCACGTAAGGAGCCAGATAGAAATCGAATGCCGGGATCGCCTGACCACCATGCATTTCGTTCTGGGCTGTTTCGAGCGAGATACAGCCTAAAATACTGGCTGTTTCGATACGCTTTGCCGGGCGTGATTCGCCATGTCCGGCTGAAAAACCGTATTTCAGGATGTGGTCCAACGGATGTTGTACGCATGTGAGGCTCTTGGTCGGATAATAGTCTTTATCATGGATATGCAGATAGTTGTTTTCTACCGCCTCCTTGACCTCTTCGCTCAACAAGTAATCGTCGACGAACGGCTTGGTCGTTTCGCTGGAGAACTTCATCATCATGCCGGCAGGCGTGTCGGCATTCATATTGGCATTCTCGCGGGTGATGTCGTTGGATTTGATATTGATGATCTCCAGGAACATATCGCGTGTCTTGGCTTTGCGGGCGATACTGCGCTGGTTGCGGTAAGCTATGTATTTTTGTGCAACGTCTTTGCGGCTACTGTTCATCAGTTCCAACTCGACAGCGTCTTGGATGGCTTCGACAGTCATTTGCGAGTCGCCTTTGAAAGAAATATGATCCGTGATCTGGCGAACCAGCTCCCGGTCTTCCCCGTTTTCTGTGTGCAACATCGCTTTGCGGATAGCTGTTGCTATCTTTTCTTCGTTGAATCCAACGATACGTCCATCACGTTTAATAACTGTCTGAATCATGATAAATTTATTATTGAGGTTTGTGAATTTTGTAGTTGCAAAAGTATATAGTATAACAATATGGTAAACTTTTTGGAAAACTTTTATGTGGTTAAAATATGTCAATTCGCTGATATATAATTATAAATTTTGAGTAATTGGAAAACTTTAAATGACTATCATGTTTTAATGTTGTCCAAAAGTGTGTATCTTTTTCAACTTTTCGTGTATAATGTGGAAAACTTCTGAAGGAAGTGTTAACGTGAAAAAATAACTTGGAAAAGAGATACACGCTATGCTTTTTTTGTCTAATTTTGTCTTCGGATCGGTTTCGTATGATCAAATCAGATGATACGGATTAAAAGGGAATCGGGTGAAAATCCCGGACAGTCCCGCTGCTGTGAAGCTCCGTTTCAACATCCTGAAAACTACTTTTGCCACTGGTTTATGGTTATAAACCGGGAAGGCTTCGGGATGGGAGTCAGTCAGAAGACCTGCCGTTCATTAAAGGCTATTCTTTCCTCGTGGGGTAGGAGAATGGTTCGAAAATGTTTCTAACTTCATAAATAGTAAAAAGATGGAAAAGCTTTGCTTGTGTTGTGGCACAAAGTTTACCGGCAATATTGATTTATTGTCAGGCGACTTTGCTGCTACTTATTTTTCTATACATAAATAGTATTGTTATTCGTTGTTAGAATATTGTTCAATAGTAATTAAAGTAAGAAGCTCCGTCGAAGTGATTCGCCGGAGTTTCGTGTTTTTTAAGCGCATAGCCGGACGTTTTTTTACTGTCCTCCCATAATATCCAACAGCTCGTTGGTGATGGCCTGCTGGCGGGTTTTGTTGTATTGCAGGGTTAGTTCCTGAATCAGGTCATTAGCATTGTCGTTGGCCGTTTGCATTGCCATCATGCGGGCGGCATGCTCGGATGTCGTTGTGTCGAGTAATGTCGTGTAAATCGTTAAGTTGAGCAGCTTCGGAAAAAGCAATGCCTGAAGGCTTTCCGGCGACGGTTCCAGGATGTAATCGGTTGTCGGGACGGTGTTTTCAACCGAGGCCTGTGGCAGGGTAACCGGCAGATAGACTTTATGGGTCAATACCTGTGTGGCCATATTCTTGAAATGATGGTAAAGCAGCTCCACTCGATCGGCCTTACCCGAAGAAAAGAGCTCCATCAGTTTTCCGGCGAGGCGGACAGCCTCTTCGTACGAAGGTTTCTCTCCTAAATGAAGAAAATCGTCCTCAGTCGTATAGCCCGCCTTGTGCAGTTCGTCAGCAATCTTTTTCCCGATGGGGTAGAGGCAGACGGCGGTGTGTTGTGCTTCTAATTCGTGCAAACGGGCAGATAGCTCTTTCCATACGTTGGCATTGAACGTGCCGCATAGTCCGCTGCTGGATGAGAAAACGGCGAGAGCGACCTGTTTCACCTCACGCTTTTCAGTGTAAGGTGATTCCAAGTCGCATTCCGCATCTAAAAGACCGTTTAAGATGGCGGAAAGTTTGTTTGCATAAAGGAGTGTGTGTTCGGTTTGCGTCTGGGTATGATGGAGCTTCGCTGAAGATACCATTTTCATGGCTGCGGTGATCTTTTGCGTACTCCGGATAGACGCGATCCGAACTTTTATTTCTTTTAATGATGCCATAATCCCTTTTTTTAATTGACAATTAGGTGTCGCTTGTTGTAATTGTCCATTGTCAATTGTTCATTGTCAGTTGTTTTGCTGTTTCTTCCAGTTTCTTCCGGATATCGTCGTTGATGGTTCCGGTTTTTAGGATGTCCAGTACGTCGTGCTGGTGTGATGTATGCAGTTCGCGCAGGAATTCCTTTTCGAAGTCGTGCACTTTATCCAACGGGACTCCTTTCAGCAATCCCTGTGTACCGCAGTAGAGGATGGCGATCTGCTCTTCTACAGGCATCGGGCTGTATTGGGGCTGTATCAGCAGTTGCGTGTTCTTTTGTCCTTTGTCGATCGTGAAAGCCGTTACAGCATCCATTTCACCGCCGAATTTGGAAAACGATTCCAGTTCGCGAAACTGTGCCTGGTCGATCTTCAGCGTTCCAGCCACCTTCTTCATCGCTTTTAGCTGGGCGTTACCTCCTACACGAGATACCGAGATACCGACGTTGATAGCCGGACGGTTTCCTTGGTTGAAGAGGTCAGTTTCGAGGAAGATCTGCCCGTCGGTAATGGAAATGACGTTCGTAGGGATGTAGGCTGACACGTCACCCGCCTGGGTTTCGATGGCAGGGCAGTCAGGGAACCGCCGCCTTTTACCTTATCCTTCATGCTGTCTGGCAGGTCGTTCATCTGCCGGGCCACTTCGGGCTGATTGATGATCTTGGCAGCTCGTTCGAGCAGACGGGAATGCAGGTAGAAGATATCTCCCGGATATGCCTCGCGTCCGGAAGGACGGCGCAGGATCAGGGAGACCTCTCGATAGGCGACTGCCTGTTTCGAAAGGTCGTCGTAGACAACTAAAGCATGACGTCCGCTGTCTCGGAAATATTCACCGATGGCGGCACCCGCAAAAGGAGCGAAATATTGCATGGCTGCCGGATCGGATGCTGTCGCGCTGACAACGATCGTATAGTCCATCGCGCCTTTTTCTTGCAACGTGTTGACAAGCGAGGCGACGGTAGAACCCTTCTGTCCGATTGCTACATAGATGCAGTAGACCGGATTTCCGGCTTCGTAGCTGCTGCGTTGGTTGATGATCGTGTCGATGGCGATGGAGGTCTTTCCGGTCTGGCGGTCTCCGATGATCAGTTCGCGCTGTCCGCGTCCGATCGGGATCATCGCATCGACAGCCTTGATACCGGTCTGTAACGGTTCATTGACGGGCTGGCGGAAGATAACCCCCGGCGCCTTGCGTTCGAGTGGCATCTCGCAGGTCTCTCCCGTGATTTCCCCTTTTCCGTCGATAGGGTTTCCGAGCGGGTCGATCACACGTCCGATCATACCTTCGCTGACATTGATGGAGGCAATACGTCCTGTGCGTTTGACGATGTCGCCTTCCTTTACCTGGTCTGTTGGTCCCAGCAGGACAGCTCCCACGTTGTCCTCTTCCAGGTTCATCACGATCGCTTCCATCCCGTTGTCGAACTGCAGGAGTTCGTTAGCCTCGGCATTGTCGAGACCGTAAATCCGGGCTACGCCATCGCTCACCTGGAGCACCGTACCTACTTCTTCCGTCCGGATACCAGTACTGATCCCTTCCAATTGCTGGCGCAGGATGGCGGAAACTTCACTCACTTTTATCTGATCTGTCATACTTCTTTCTGTTTTTATCTGTTTTCGAGTAACCGGCTACGGATATCCCGTAGCTGTGTCGCATAGCTGGCATCTATCCGGTAGTTCCCGATACGCAGGCGAAAACCGCCGATCAGCTCCGGTTGTACAATGCCGGAGAATTCGATGGTGCTGCCTGTCTCTTCCTTCAGCTTGTTCTGGAGATGTACTTTCACTTCCTCGCTTACCGGAACTGCGGTACTGAACTGCACGCGGGTGATGCGTTTGTCTTTCCGGTACAGGTGGATATAGATATGCGCCATGAAGAGCAGGAGGCTTTCCCGTTTATGTTCCAGTACGAGGTGCATGAAACGTTCATACAAGTCGGAGACCTCTATGCCGCCTGCCGCTGTCAGCAGCTTGAGCTTTTCCTCTGCCGGGAGGATCGGATTGCCAAGGGCAACCCGCAGTCCGGGTTCGAGCGAGAAGCTGTCTGCCAGCATCTTCATATCATCGTATACCCGCGTTTCCAGTCCTTTCTCCTTCGCTAAGGAGAAAAGGGCTTTCGCATACCGGGAAGAGATTGTTCCTATATCCATACGTTACGATTTACAAAACGATACCTCATCCAACAGCCGGTCGATGATTTGTTGTTGTTCCTTGTCGCGGCTGATCTTTTCTTTCATCACCTTCTCTGCTATGGCGATCGAAAGGTCGGCAATCTCGGAACGGACCTCGCGGATTGCTTTCTCCTTCTCTTCGCGGATACGTCGGGCTGCCTCTTCCACCTGCAAACGAGTTTCGGCGGCAGCTTTCCGGTGAGCTTCGTCGATGATTTGTTCCTTTTCGGCAAATGCTTCTTTCAGGATGGCATTCTGTTTTTCCTTTGCTTCGGCAAGTATCCGGGCCCCTTCGGCCTGGATATTGGCAAGCTGTTCATTCGCCTGGCGAGCCGTTTCAAGAGAGTTGTCGATGTAGGCTTTCCGTTGTTCCACTGCCTTGATGATGACAGGAAATCCGTATTTGGAAAGGATGACAAAGACAATCCCGAATGAAACGATCATCCAGAACAGAAGTCCCGAATCCGGTGTTAATAATGACATAACCTGTTACTTTTTATTGGAACAAAGCCAGGAAACATACCACGATGGCAAACAACGCCACACCTTCAACCAGAGCTCCCATGATCAACATCGAGGTACGGATCTCGCCCGCTGCAGAAGGCTGGCGGCCGATTGCTTCGACAGCTCCTTTTCCGATCAGACCGATACCTATACCTGCACCGATAGCGGCAAATCCCGCTCCGATTGTTGCTCCCATCTTCGCTATGCCCATTCCGGCAGCTGCTTGTAATAAAATAGTCGATAACATTGTGCTTTAAACTTTAAATTAGTAACCTAATATATTTAATCTTTAACCTTAGCCAAACCTATATAATTGGCTGACAATAATGTGAATATATATGCTTGCAGACAAGCCACCAGCAATTCCAGACAGTTCATGAACGCGCAGAACAGCACCGAAACGATCGTCATTCCGAAATTCACCAACAACCCCATCGATACCGTGATAAAGATCAGGCAGGTGAGGGCGAGGATGATCGTATGTCCTGCCATGATATTGGCAAACAGACGGATCATCAGGGCGAACGGCTTGGTGAATACGCCGAAAAACTCGACAAAAGGCATGATTGGCAACGGCAGTTTCAGATAGATCGGTGCTTTCGGCCAAAATATCTCTTTCCAGTATTCCTTTGTCGCAAACAGGTTGACAGCGATAAACGTACATCCCGCCAAGACGGCCGTGACCGCAATGTTGCCGGTGATGTTGGCCCCTCCCGGAAAGACCGGGATGATTCCGATCAGATTGTTGATCAGGATAAAGAAGAAGACCGTCAGCAGATAAGAGGAAAACGGCCTGTACTCTTCTTTGCCGATCGACTCCTTGATGACGCCGTCTTGTATGTAGGAAATAATCATTTCCATCAAGCCGGTAAACCCGCTCGGAACCTGGTTCGGATGTCTCTTGTACCAACGGGCGGTCCGTAGAACTACGAACAGCAGGATGCCGCAACTCAGGAACAGGCCGCAAACATTCTTGGTCAGCGACAAGTCGACCGGACGCACCTCTTCTCCGCGGCTGTTCTTTTCCACCACCTTGCCGGCGTGTTCGCCTTCTGTAGCGATATAATAGTTGTGATGCGCTTGGCCGTGATGTAAATGGTGGGAGAGGAACATGTCCCATCCACGCTCTTCACTTTTGACCAATATCGGCAGAGAGATGGCGATCTCCTTTCCGTTCCATTCGGTAATATGCCAGGTGTAAGCGTCTTGGATATGCGAAAAGACAATATCCTGGACATCGATGCCTTCCTCTTTGGAATCAGCATGAGCCGGGGCCAGAAAACAGAGCCACATCAGCAATACTATCCATATCAACCTGTTATTTTTGATATTGTTCATCATTTTCCTTTTTCTCTCTTTTCATTCTTTTCTTCTCGAACAGATAAACCGTATACGTTTCCAATCCCAAATAGATAAAATAGAAAAGCATCAGGGTGAAGCCGAACATTCTCAAATTTTCTCTGACCAGTGCGGCATAAAGCCACAGGAAAACAACGGCAAGGGTGAACTTGCAGAAACGGACTACCATGAAAGCGGTAATCGTCACATCGCCGTTTTTTCTTTTCTTCCGGTCAAGTATATAGGTCATCACAATTGCCATCACCCAGTAAAAGATCGGAATGGAAGGATACCATTTGAAATAATGATCCGGCCAGATCGTGTATAATAATCCTCCTAACGTCACACCGATGGCTGCATTGATAAATGTAATCAATCCCATCAGCTTTAATTTTAACCATCCAGTCATGTCGTCGTATATACTTTTATTTATTCGATGCAAACAGATATGTAATCATCCTTAACCTCTACGAATCCGCTCTTGATAGCCTGTTCGCCTTTTTTGCCATCGTGTTCATATTGGATGGTTCCCTGTCGGAGGGCGGCTATCAGCGGGGCATGATGGGGGAGGATATCAAATGAACCGGCCGTGCCCGGAAAGGAAACACGCTCTGCTTCGCCTTCGAAAAGAATGCCGTCCGGTGATACAATTTCCAATCTCATATCCATTTTTAATTTGCTTGTTCAGCCAATCGCTTTGCTTTTTCCATCACGTCCTCGATCGTGCCTACGTTCAAGAAAGCCTGTTCGGGGATATCGTCCGTCTCTCCGTCCATGATCATCTTGAATCCTCGGATCGTATCTTCGATGGAGACCATGACGCCCGGTACACCGGTGAATTGTTCCGCCACGGAGAACGGCTGGG
>ERZ780214.902-NODE-902-length-11361-cov-3.83221_pt1 | contig 11361 bp, 7 predicted proteins | sample MGYA00510976_ERZ780214 | MGnify/ENA primary metagenome ERZ780214 (study PRJEB29588, sample SAMEA2154920) | human gut metagenome | biome: human gut; feature: human-associated habitat; material: faeces | place: Denmark | collected 2008/2010 ... | reverse complement strand
CTACAGGCGGAAGCACAGACAGCGGAGCAAGCGGAAGCACTACTACAGGTGGAAGCACAGATAACGGAGCAAGTGGAAGCAGCACAGGAAGCGGCAGTTCAAGCAGTTCAGGTTCATCAGACACAGTTAAATCAGCAGCTTCTGGTGTATCAGCTAATTAAAATGATGGGCAAAAATAACAATTATGGAGGAACATTTGCATGAAGTGTGTAATTCTTGCAGGTGGAAGTGGCGATAGTTTATGGCCATTGTCCAGAAAAAATTATCCTAAACAGTTTATGAAATTTAAGGAAGGCCGTTCACTTTTACAGGAAACGGTTGTCAGAAATCTGCCTTATTGTGATGAATTTATTATAGTAACTAATGAGGCATATAAGAATATTGTAAACGGACAGATGAAGGCGTTCCAGAGCCTGAAATACAGAGTTATTCTTGAGGGCACAGCTAAGGGTACAGCAGCGGCAATTATGCTTGGAACAATGTTTGCCAATCCAACTGAATTTGTATTAGTTGTTAATTCAGACAATTTTATTGATGGTGATGGATACAAGGATGCCATCATAGGAGCTAAAGAGATAGCAAAGAAAGGCGTAATTGCGGCAGTTGGAGTTAAGCCTGAATATCAGGCGAAGAATCTTGGATATATCAAGAGAGATGGAAATGATGTAATTAAGATATTATCAAATGTTGATTTTGATGATGCAACATCTGAGATTGCAGACTGCTATTCATATGAGGAGGGGTATCTATGGAATAGTGGAATACTTGTGTTCAGGGCAGGTGATATGGTTAATATCACAAGAAAGAAATGTCCGGAATTGTATACAGCCTGCCGTACAGCTAAGAGAAAAGTTCCAGCTATAAGAAGGGCTATACGTTTCTCAGAAAATGTAATGAAGGACATAGTTACAGGAAGCATAGAAACACTTGTTCTTGAACACTGTGACAATCTCAAAGTAGTAGAGGCTGACATTTTATGGAAAGATATCGATAATGTATGTGATATTGAAATGCACCATAGTGATGATAAGCCTGACAATATAATTAAGAATGACTGTAGTAATATATCAGTAATTAACAACGCGCAAAGACAGCTTGTAGTTGCTAATGACTTAAGAGATATGGTAGTTGTCAATACAGAAGATGCTGTATACATTTCATCAAAGAAATCTGCTGATAATATCAAAGAGATTATTAAAGACAATCTTGACCAATATGAAACATACTTTGATTATAATCGTATCTCCTATAGGGAATGGGGTATACACGAGCTTCTTAATTATTCTAATGGTTATAAGGTTAAGAAGGTTACAGTATTTCCAGGAATGATGATGAATCTTCACCAGCATGAATTAAGGGCAGAATACTGGTCAGTTGTTGAAGGTACAGCTACTATTACAATAGGTACAGAAACTAAAGATTACCATAAGTATGAGAGCGTATTCGTGCCAATCGGTGTTAAGCATAAGGTTGCTAACAAGACAGACTCTAATGTTGTCATTATAGAGGTTGGAATTGGTGATTCAATCCTTGATAATGATATGGTTAAGATATATGGACAGGATTCATCAGATAATGGCGGCAATTATGTAAGAAAAGATAATTGTCCGATTGTCAAGCTTGACCCGGCATTTAAGGATAACCTCTGGGGCGGTACTAAGATAAGAGATGTATATGGCAAGAAATGTGATTATGATGTCATAGGAGAAAGCTGGGAGCTTTCTGCACACCCAGACGGACAGAGCCGTATTGCAGAAGGATATTATAAGGGTATGCTCTTTAATGATTATCTTTCAATAATTGGCAAGGAAGCATTAGGCTGGAAATGTCAGGCACAGGACAGATTCCCAGTACTTATAAAGTTTATTGATGCCAAGCAGGCATTATCAATACAGATACATCCGGATGATGAGTATGCACTGGAGAACGAGAATGAATATGGAAAGAACGAAATGTGGTATGTGCTTGATGCAGAACCTGGTGCATATCTGTATTGCGGACTTTCAAGAGCTTCTTCTAAAGAAGAGATAGAAGAACGTATAAAGAACAATACAATAACAGAAATTCTTAACAAGATAGAGGTTAAAAAGGGTGATGTTGTTATGGTAAAGGCTGGCACCATCCACGCGATAGGTGCAGGTATATTTATATGTGAAATACAGCAGAATTCTAACTGCACATACCGTATGTATGATTATGACAGACGTGACAAATTCGGTAATCCGCGTGAGCTTCACATTGCCAAGTCATTAGATGTCGTTAATCCGGTTAAGTATGAGAAGGATAACAAATGTAATGTTATGCTTGCACATAATGAGCATTATATGTCAAAGCGACTTGTACAGTGCAAGTATTTTGAAGTTATCAAGTATGAAATAGAAGATGAAGCTAAGATACCAGTTGATGAAGCTTCATTCCTGTCAGTAATTGTAATTGACGGTGAAGGAACAATTATGACAGATGACAATGACAAGGAACTTAAGTTTAAGGCTGGAGAAAGCTTCTTTATTAATGCGGGCAAGAGAAATGTCGTTGTAAAGGGCAGATCAACCTGCATAATTACGCATGTATAATCAGACGGGAACGGAGGATTTGAATGAATAACAGTTCTGATAAAAAGGGAAGAAAGATAGCTTCATATATTATTCCCGGAATTATAACACTACTTGTTATGGTATTTGTTCTTATTGTAAAGGGAATATGGCCCTTTGGAAGTAACAGAATAGATTTATTTGATAATATGCAGCAGGTTGCTCCGCTGTATGCACATTTATGGGACGCTATGCACGGTAATGCAAGTGTGTGGTTTGACTGGTATACAGGACTTGGAACTAATGTGAGTATGAGTATATCAGCGTTCTCAATGTTCAGCCCATTTAACCTGCTTTTATATCTATGTCCAAGAGATTATATATTGGAATTCATATCAATTCTTACACTTGTTAAGATGTTTGTTATGTCAGTTACAATGTATGCATTTCTTAATAGAAGATATAAGAAATTAACATATAAGACTAAAGTTATATTTGCACTTGCATACACATTTTGTGGCTATGTGCTTTTATACGCTTCATGTTTTACACCTTGGATGGATATAGTTGCTTTATTTCCACTTCTTATGATGTCTTTAGATGTTATGGAAAAGACAGGAAAGAAGTTTTTCTATATTCTTATGCTGGCATTGTTATTTGTTATTAACTATTATATCAGTGCAATGTCAGTTGTATACATACTCCTTGCCGGTGGAATGTATATTATATTCAGATGTGACAAAGAAGAGAGAAGAAAATGTGCGTGGAACTTAGGGATAGGTACATTTACGGGAATTGGACTTTCAGCCTTTGTGCTTCTTCCGGTATTCTCGCAGCTTTCACAGTCACAGAGAACCGGTAACTCATTAAGCCTTGTACAGCAGTATATGTCATGGATTTCTAATCCGACATTCAGAAGCTTCAGTCTTGGCGAATTTGAAAGAATAATGATGTTCTATGGTATGGGAATATTCCTTGTGCTTATATTTACAGGTATACATAGAAGCAGAAAGTTACCACATTATAAGACAGATATAACTTTAAGAAAGCGTAACTGGTATGCAGTATCACTTTTTGCAATAATGGTTATTCAGGCAGTTGCAGAGGGTACTAACATTATGTGGCATTTTGGTTCATATAATGGATATACATTACGAAACGGATTTATTATAGCATTTACATTCATATGTCTTGCAGCAATGTATGCAGATACTATAGTTGCAGATAGCAAAGAAGATAAAAAGAAGAATATAATATTAAGTGCAGTGTGTGTGGTAGTATGCGTTGCATTTGCACTTGGATATAAGTATATTCCAGTTAATTCCTACGAGAGGGCATTTGCATTTTTTATAGCAGTATTCGCAATTATGCTTGTTGTGCATATAATTAATGTAATAGTTAGAAAAGACGGATATGGAATTAACAGTATTATAAGATTAATGGCTGTTGAGATAATTATAGGTGCCATCGCTATGACAGGTCCACCTAAGTTCTATACTTATACGCCATATCAGTATGGAGATTATGTACAGCTTGCAGTGGAAGCGGCTAATAATCTTGAAATAGCCTCATCACCGGTAGACAGAATAACTAATCCGGATTTAAGCTTTAATGCCAACTACCCTCTTGTTATGAAGAGAGGTGCAATGTCAAGCTTTACGGCAGCTCTTCAGAAGGACAGCCAGAAGCAGACAGTAAGATGGGGACATTCAAAGTATTTCCTCTGGATGCTTGATTCAGGTAATACGGTATTCAGCGATGCTCTTATACACATTACGGAGGCTGTTAATGTCAACAGATTAGACAGTTCATTGTATACACTTAAGAAGGTTGGAACTGATGGCTGTCAGTATAAGCTTTATACAGCTAATTACCAGCTGCCATTTGCAATGGTTACAGACTCATCTGTAAAAAATGTAGATTTTAACAAAGATTTTACTAAGAATGAAGCAACAATGTCTGTAGAGTCAGAAGATTATAATGATAATAACTGCTCAAAGGACTGGATATATATGCACAATATTATGTATAGTGCATTAAGCCATGATTCAAGTGGTATTGTTACGGAATATGGTACTCTTACAGATACTAAAGAGATTACTGTAAATAATAATCATGTTGCAGAAGATAATATAGCTTCTGATAATCTGGAAGATTACAGAACAACGCAGAATAAGCATATCATACAGACTTATAAGGATTCTGTAACAGGAACAAAGGCTGTATATATGAGTGTAACTGACCGTAATATAGGCGACTCGGATGCCAATGTATCTAATCTTTTCAGAAGTGTAAAGATAACTGTTAATGGTAAAGAGATTGCAATACCGACAATAGGGAATGTAAAAAATAAGTATTACACAACGGATTATAATAACGGACTTATATATCTTGGAACATTTTATGATGAAGATATTGAGGTTCAGGTAGAATATACAAGACCATATGATTCAGCAGGTAATGCAATCACGGATAAGTCGATTGTCACAATCGCAGGAATTGACCTTAATAAAATGCAGTCACTGTGCGATAAATACGCTGATAAGCAGAGTGATGTAACATATACTAATAACTCAGTTACTATAAAGGTTGACGGAAGCGGTAATGATAATTATGCAATAATTCCAATCATTAAGAGTGATAACTGGACAGTTACAGTTAATGGAGTAAAGTGTGATACAGACGAGATTGCTGGAATATTTACAGGAGTTAATATTAATGACGGAAGTAATGAGATTGTATTTACATTTAAACCATCAGGAAGAAACGCAGGAATAATTATATCTTTGATTATTCTTATTGTTATGATAGTTCTTATGGTTATTGACCATAAGAGAGGGATAAATGTTCCTCAGTGGTTAGGAATGTGTGCAAGTGGTGTATATCTTGCAATAATTGCAGTGCTTGCAGTTGTTATGTTTGCAATTCCACTTGTTGCCAGCGTGATTGCGAATATACAGTATATATTGTAATAACAGATATTGGGGTTGTGAATGTTTAAAGCAGTAGCAGGATACTATAAAGATAATGAACGGTTAAGGCTTTTGGTGAAGATAATAGCAGTATGGCTTATTTCAAGGGCAGTTATGCTTCTAATGGTTCCGGTGATGAATCTTATTGCTGATGAGCCGCACCAATGGCTGTATTATATGAATCCGTGGGATGCAGAGTGGTATAAAGGGATTGTGGAGAATGGTTACCAGCCTCCTAAGTCATCAGGTATGGCAAGCTGGGCTTTTTTCCCGCTATACCCTCTTGTGTGTATGGCAGTAAGACTTGTCACAATGGGAAGTATAGATACATATGCCGTTGGAATGACAGTTTCCAACATATGTATAATTATAGCAGTGTATTATGCGGTTAAGTATGCAGATATAGAGCTTGATATGAAGAAATATAATAAAAAGACAGTTGAGGATATTATTATATTTCTTATGCTTGCAGGACCATTTGCCGTGTACTATGGTGCTATGTATACAGAAGCACTATTCATATTGTGTGTTATACTGTGCTTCTATAACTCTGCCAGACATAATTATATGGCGGCAGGAATAGCGGCGGCGATGGCAAGTGCAACACGAATTGTTGGCTGTATGCTTGTGTTTGTGCTTATAACATATATGTTTATGGAGACCTGTGCAGAGTGCAGGGATAAGCATAATTCAGAAATGAAAGATAATAAAGAAGCTGGTATAATAGATAAGTGTATGCTTACAGAAGAAGCAGGTATTCTGATAGCTGGAAATATAAGCTTAGCCAGTGTTATAAGAACTTTTATTAAAAATGTCATAAAAGAACCAAAGAAGCTTGTGGCTATTATGATAAGCCCTCTTGGCATATTCATATATATGAATTATCTGAGATACTTTTGTGGTGATTCGTGGGCATTTTACCACGTCCAGAGAGCGTGGAGGACACAGAAAATGTTTCCGGTAATCGGAGTGTTGTTTAAGTCGTGTACAGGGCAGCTCTCAGCGGCATCAGGAGTTAAGACACTCAATGGAATAATACTTGGCTGGCTCTGCGTTATAACACTTATGCTTTATGCAGCGATGATAAGAAAGAAGCATTATGCACTTGGAATATTTGGAATAATAGTACTTCTTATTCCGCTTACATCAAGCGTTATGAGTACATTGAGATTTATAATGGGTTCATTTGTAATATATATAGGAGTGGCAGAGATAATCGCAGGCTGTAACAGGTATGTACGGTATGGAATAATTACGTTGTTGTCTATAGTTGAGATTGTTGTAATATCGGCATGGTACTTCTGGGATGGTCTGCTTATGTGAAAAGACTTGCTATCTTTATATATTGGTATTATAATTAACACGCTTTTTAAATTACAATTATATATACTGGAGTTAATCTGGTATAAGAATATTAAAAGGAGAAAATATATGTTATCAGTAGTTGTACCTACATTTAATGAGGGAAAGAATATTAGAAATCTGGTGACACAGATAGATGATGCACTTAAGGGAATTGATTATGAAATATTATTCGTAGATGATAGTAAAGATAATACACCTGATGTAATCAGGGAAGTAGCTAAGGATTTTCCACAGATAAGACTTGAACACAGAACAGGTGAAACAGGTCTTGCAACAGCAGTTCTTAAGGGATTTGAACTTGCCAAGGGTGAGTATATGGCTTGTATGGATGCTGATTTACAGCACCCACCAATTGTACTTAAATATATGTATAAGGCTATGGAAAGCGGTGCTGATTTCTGTATACCAAGCCGTCTTATACCTGGTGGAGATGACGGTGGACTTAACTGGTACAGAAAGTTCGTATCTGGTACAGCAAGAAAGATAGGACAGTGGATGCTTCCTTGCCTTAGAAAGATATCTGACCCAACAAGTGGTCTTTTCAGACGTGAAGTGATTGAAGGAGCAGATCTTCAGCCAATAGGCTGGAAGATTATGGTCGAAGTTCTTGCAATGGGTTCATATAAGAAGGTAGTTGAAATCCCATATAAGTTCCAGCAGAGAACAGAGGGCGAATCTAAGCTTTCAGGTAAGGTTACAATGGAATATTTAAAGCAGCTTAAGGATCTTAGAAAGAGATACAACAAGGCTAATAAATATGAAGTGGAAATCTGGTCAACAGAAAAGATGATGGCAGAATAAGCTTTTGTAACTGGAAGGAGTAATAATGGGTAAGTATTTTGGTACAGATGGATTTCGTGGTGAAGCTAATGTAAACCTTACGGTTGATCACGCATTTAAAGTAGGAAGATTTCTTGGCTGGTATTATGGCAGGGATAAAGAGGATGGCAAGGCTAAGATTGTAATAGGCAAGGATACAAGAAGAAGTAGCTATATGTTTGAGTATTCATTAGTTGCAGGTCTTACAGCCTCAGGAGCTGATGTTTATCTTTTGCACGTTACAACAACACCAAGCGTATCTTATATAGCAAGAACAGAAGATTTTGACTGCGGAATTATGATATCTGCAAGCCACAATCCATTTTATGATAACGGAATAAAACTCATCAACAGCAAGGGTGAGAAGATGAGAGAAGATGTCATAAGTGAGATTGAGAAGTATCTTGATGGCGAACCGGAGAACATACCTTATGCCACTAAAGAAAATATAGGCTGTACAGTAGACCATACTGCTGGACGTAACAGGTATATGGGTTATCTTATGAGCCTTGCAATATATTCATTTAAGGGTATGAGAATAGGTCTTGATGCGGCTAACGGAAGTGCCTGGACACTTGCAAAAGCAGTATTTGACGCACTTGGGGCTAAGACTTATGTGATTAATGCCAGTCCAGATGGTACTAATATTAATACTAACTGTGGTTCTACACATATAGAAGGCTTACAGGATCTTGTTAAGAGGGAACATCTTGATGCAGGCTTTGCATTTGACGGCGATGCCGACAGATGTCTTTGTGTAGATGAGAATGGCAATGTTATAACAGGAGACCATATATTATATATTTATGGATGTTATATGAAAGAAAGAGGAAAGCTTATAGACAATACAGTTGTTACAACAGTAATGTCTAATTTCGGACTTTACAAGGCATTTGATGCGGCTGGAATAGACTATGCCAAGACTAAAGTTGGCGATAAGTATGTATATGAATGTATGGTTAATAACGGATATCGTCTTGGAGGTGAGCAGTCAGGACACATCATATTCAGCAAATATGCAACTACAGGTGATGGCATAATAACAGCACTTAAGATGATGGAGGTTATGATAGCCAAGAAGATGACGCTTTCACAGCTTGCAGCTTCACTTCAGATATATCCACAGGTGCTTAAGAATATCCGTGTATATGACAAGACAGCAGCACAGGACGATACAGATGTTAAGGCGGCAGTTGACAAGGTAGCAGAAAGTCTTGGCAATGATGGACGAATTCTTGTAAGAGAAAGCGGAACAGAGCCGGTTGTAAGAGTTATGGTTGAGGCTGGCACTCACGAAGAATGTGAGAAATATGTTGATGATGTAATAGCAGTAATCAAAGAAAAAGGTTATGCGGTAGAATAAATTAACGACCCTGTTAATAAGATGATAACAAGTCTTATTAACAGGGATTTTTTATGGGAAGTTATCAGCAGTTTAAGTATAAGAAGCATTTTATTAGGAAAAATGTCTTTATGAGAAAGCATATGTTTCTTAATATCACGGTTGTAGTGGCACTTATGCTTGCAATAAGCTTTTGTATGGCGTGTTCAGGTGGTCAGGCAGATAATCACGAGAAGATTGACTATACAGTTGTTGAGAACGAAGATTTACCAATAGAATTAAAGAAGCTAATAGACAATAAGAAGCAGTCCACCTTAAGACTGACTTATACAACAAAGGACTATACCTATATTGTTGCAGGATATGGAACTAAGGAGACGTCTGGATACAGCATAAGAGTAGATGATGTATATGTGAGTGGTAATGCGGTATATGCAGATTTTAAGCTTATAGGACCAGCAGAGGGCGAGCAGGTAAATGAAGTAAGCACAACTCCATATATTGTGTTGAAATATGAAAAACGTGACGAGTCAGTAGTGTTCAAGATGTAGATTATAATATGCAGATGAAATATTATAGATTAAACGATATATAAACACTTTGCAGTCAGATTATTAATAAAAGAGAATAACAGCAGATTAAGTAATATGCTTAGGAAAGAGTGCATATATTGAATAAGAAATGTATATTGGGAGGTCTGTTGTGAATCTTAAACACGAAAATATTCACGAATATGTTATAAAATGTACTAATACAACCCAGATTACTCTTGATGATGATTTTAATGTTATGGATAGCAAACCGGATATTGATTTAATTGTCAAAGAATGGGGAATGGCAGTAGTTAACGGTGTGAGGGTTAATCAGGATAAAGCCCAGATTGACGGAACACTTGTATTTGCGATTATGTATACAGGAAGCAGTGAGAACGATAAAAGATTTATACCGGTAAGAATGGATGGTTCACTTAATTTTCTTGAAAATGTCAATCTGTCGTGTGATGCTACAGGGCTTGATGTAAATTGCAAGGCACAGCTTGAGGATCTGACAATTAAATCCATTAATTCAAGAAAGATAAGTGTAAAGGCAATTGTGGCTTTGACGGTAACATGTGAGGAGATTAAGAATATTTCCATATCAACAGGAATTGAGGACGGTGACTGTAACGCAGAACTTTTGTTAAAGGATTTTGAATATGTGCAGGCTGACGTTAATATGAAAGATAACTTAAGAATTAAGGAAACTGTGTCAGTTCCTAATGGAAAGGCAGATATAGGAAGTCTTGTATGGGACGATGTAGATGTAAGAAATGTCAACACAAGAATGACAGAGGATGGACTAAGTGTAAGCGGTGAGCTGAATGTATTTATTATGTATATTGCTGATGATGAGGCAGGACAGGTGCAATGGTATGAAACAAGCACACCATTTACTGGAATAATAGATGTGAGCGGAGCAAATCCTGATGGAATATCGTATGTTGGTTACAATGTAATAAGTAAAAATGTAGAGGTAAGACCGGATTATGACGGCAATAACAGGGATGTTGCTGTTGAGCTGGTACTTGATATGGATATTAAATCTTATGAGGAGTGCAGTCGCAATGCTATGTGGGATATGTATATTCCGGGCTTTGATGTTGATATTAAGCAGGAAACACAGCAGTTAAAGAAGCTTATTATAAGAAACAATAATAAATGCAGGGTTTCAGGTAATGTCAAGGTAGAAGATTACATTAATCTTATGCAGATAGTCAATGCAACGGCTAATGTACAGATTGACAGTTACGAATGTATTCCTGAGGGAATAGAGATAATGGGTGCTGTGATAGTTAATATATTTTACATAACTTCTGATGATAATTCTCCAATGGGAAGCATTAATTCAGTAATTCCATTCACAACGGTAGTTGAATTAAAGGAATATAATAAGAATCTGATAGAATATACGATAAGACCGTCAATAGAACAGCTTCAGGCATCAATGAACAGCAGTGCACAGATTGAGGTTAAAGCAGTAATCGCATTGGATACGATTTGCTTTGAGCCATTTAATATTAATGTCATTGACGAGTGTGAGTGCAATAAGAGAGAAAATGTTGATTATTCGGCACTCCCTTCAATGGTGGGTTATATATCTGACGGTAAATGCACAGTATGGGATATAGCCAAGAAATATGACACAACAGGGGATTTGATGAGGGAGGAAAACAGCACTATACAAAGACTTGTTGATTCGGATATAATTCCAGCAGGAACAAAGCTTTTACTTGTGAGAAAAGCAATGGTATAATATGACTACTTCGTAGTCACTTAGAAGTTTCTTCGAAACT
>ERZ780214.891-NODE-891-length-11509-cov-2.29553_pt1 | contig 11509 bp, 10 predicted proteins | sample MGYA00510976_ERZ780214 | MGnify/ENA primary metagenome ERZ780214 (study PRJEB29588, sample SAMEA2154920) | human gut metagenome | biome: human gut; feature: human-associated habitat; material: faeces | place: Denmark | collected 2008/2010 ... | reverse complement strand
CCACTGTTTCCCATGGAAACGGAAAAGAGCATGCTCATGGCAGAATGTACTTCCGGAATCTGAAAACTTTTCAAAAACCGATGGTAGGGAAGCACGGACTCCGGTTCCATTTCCAGCTGACCAACCAGTATATCCAGATCCCACCGCAGCACCGGCGGAACATGCTCCTGTGATTTCTGCAAAGCGACCTGAACATTTTCACTCTGCAAAAGCAGTACAATATCCATCAGCCATCCCGGAAATGCACACTTGATACTGCGTACCAGCGTTTTTCTGGCAACCGCCCGTCCTACCCGGTGCTGATTTGCCATCAGAGCAACCAGAAGCAGTGCCGCCGCTGTCATCAGCTGATACCCAAAATAATATGCAGCTGCTGCACCTGCCGCCGTCACAACAGCCAGAACTACCGACAAACGTTTCTCTTTCCGCTCATCATACCGGTAATATTCTTCTATTTTCTTTGCATCTGCTTCATCGGTATGTCCATCCAGGGCCAGCCAGTCGATGGCAAGATATTTCTGCGCTCTCGCAAAAATCAGATCATCAAGGATCACAACTACAATCGTAAGCACCTGAGAAATCATATTTTTACTGATATCAATTTCCATAACCGGCAGATATAAAATCATCCCGCATATCAACAATGATGCAGCAATTGACATTACAATATCCACAAACATTTTCCTGCGCTCTTTCATGGACTCCCGTATCCGCTGCTCCCACCTCTTTTTGTCTGCCAGAAGCAATTCCACCGGTCTTTCTATTGCTCCTCCGTAAATCTCCACATGTACAATAAAATCATGTACATTTTTTATCCGGCTGCAGGCATATTCCCGTTCGATCATCTGCAGGGAATCCCGCATGACGTCAGTTTCATCAAACGTCATATGCATATGATCAATGGCTTTTTGGAGAACTCCGCGCATCGGACCATCCACCATCGCCGCATCTACATTCACCAGTGCTCTCTCCACTTTTTCTTCTTTGACGAAAGCATACAACAGCATATCCAGGTACTCGGATACCTCCTCAAATTTTCTCTCGTATACGATCTTTTTTTTGTACCATTTCCAGTGTCCGGAAATCCGAAGCAGCAGAAAACCGCCAATGACAACCGTCGTAATCCAGTGAAGTTTTAAGAGCAGATACAGCGCATACAGTGCCGACAGGACAACCAGATAAATCATGTTTCCACCTCCCTGTCTGCATCCTTTCCAAGCTGCTGGTCCAAAAGGCTGCAAAGCAGCGGGTTGTCAACTCCCTCTCTTTTAAACCGCCGCAACAGCGATTCCGGAAATTCTTTCAGCACCAGTTTTCCATCGGTCACTGCCATAATAATTTTGTTTTTTTGGCCTTCTCTGTCAAAAAAACATACCTGGTCAATATAACGGTACACCTGACCGGCCCCGTTCTTTTTCTTTCGGATCAGAACCCCGACATCCATTGCCTGATAGATATCGTTTTCCAGACGATCCGCATCCACACGCGTTTCAAGCATATTTAAAATCCGGTCCGGGATATTCCGGACATCGTCCGTATGCAGGGTGGTCATTCCCCGTACTCCCGTTGACCACCCTTCCAAAAGGTATTTCACCTCCTTGGAACGCGCCTCCGAGAGCATGATCCATTTGGGATTTAACCGCAGGCTTGCCTTGATCGCATCCGCATAATCAAACCGGTCATTGACCCGCATCTCAATACAGTCTTTCCCCGGATTCGTTACGGAATACCGGATCTCCATGGTATCTTCGATTGTGATGACACGCTCATTTCCCGGAACATACTGGGAAAAAAATTTTACACACTCCGTCTTTCCAATTCCCGGCATCCCGCAAAAAATCAGATTCATTTTCGTCAGCACGCAATTGACCAGTACTGCAAGAATATCCCTGCTGCAATACTGTTCCTGCAGTGCTTTTTGTGCTGTCAGCCGAATGACCGGCGGTGTTTTCCGGATGCTGATACTGCGCCCGGAACGTGCGATCGACTCATGCAGAACTGTCACCCGCAGCTCACTGGTTTCTGCCTCCAGCTCCGGATTCTGCTTGTTAAACTGCTGACTGACCACATTTGCAATCCGCTGGGTAAACTGTTCTACAAATGCCAAAGTCATATTCTCATCCACATACGCCTGATTCATCCGGTAACGTTCGTTATAGATATTGGTCAGCCAGATCTCCCGCCCATTGTAATCGACATCTGTGATCTCTTCGTTCGCAATATATTTCCACAATGGACCGAAATACTCTTTTCCAAGTTCCATACAGCCTCCTTAGGGTGTCGGCAGACCGGTATTTTTGTTCGCCTGGTCAATAAAATTTTTCACCAATGTCTGAAACGCACTCCCGATGGGTCCGCTTGTGTCCGTTCCAACAACGGCTGTAATGACAAGGATCACTGCAAGAATCGCTACCACGGTAATTAAAATACCGCCATATTCCTGAAATATTTCTTTCATATTTTCATTTTCCTCCTGTATGAAGGACGTTCTTATGGGAAACCACAGAAGAATATCTGTGGGCACAAAAAATGCGGCGATTGCATCACATGCATTGCCGTACTGAAAAAAGATATTTTTACTATACCGTTTTTTGGGTTTTTGTAAATAGTTCTTTGGTACTAAAAAAGGACTTCCGCACCGGGAAGCCCTTCTTTTTGCTTTTACATTAGTCATTCACTCTATTTTTCTGCCAGAAATTTTTCTGCTGCAACCATGCGTACCACAACAACAAATACATTTGCTGCCTGCTCAAGTTCGGCAAGCGACGGATACGTCGGTGCAATACGGATGACAGAATCCTTCGGATCTTTTTTGTAAGGGAACGGGGAACCCGCACCAGTCAGTACCACCCCTGCCTCTTTACACTTTGAAACAATCTCCTTTGCGCATCCTTCCGGTGCCTCGAAGGAAATAAAATATCCTCCAAGCGGATGCATCCATGTACCGATTCCGCGGGATGCCAGTTCATCGGAAAAGATCTTCTCAACAAGCTCAAATTTCGGACGAATCAGATCTGCCTGTTTTTCCATATGTGCCTTGATGCCATCAACATTCTTAAAAAACTTCACATGACGCAGCTGGTTAATCTTATCATGGCCAATGGTCTGAATCGTCAGACGCTTCTTGATATCTGCAATGTTTGTCTCTGAGGAAGCGATTGCTGCAATACCGGAACCCGGGAAGCTGACTTTGCTGGTAGAACAGAATTCAAATACCATATCCGGATTTCCTGCCTTTTTGCACTCCTCTAAAATATCCAGAATCTGTGCCTGGTCCTCTTTGTAGAGATGATGTACCACATAGGCATTATCCCAGAAAATACGGAAATCTGCGGCTGCCGGCTTTAAGGCTGCAAATCTGCGGACCGTCTCGTCCGAATAGACCACACCCTGTGGATTGGAATATTTCGGCACACACCAGATTCCTTTTACCGTCTCATCGTTATTCACATATTTTTCTACCAGATCCATATCCGGTCCATTCTCTGTCATTGGGATGTTGATCATCTCGATACCAAATGTCTCTGTGATGGCAAAATGTCTGTCATATCCCGGAACCGGGCAGAGGAATTTTACCTTATCGAGCTTACACCATGGAGTGTTGCCACAAATACCAAACATTTCTGCACGGGCAACCTGATCATACATGATATTCAGGCTGGAGTTACCATATATAATCACATTTTCCGGTTTCGTTCCGATCACATCTGCTATCAGTTTTTTAGCTTCCGGAATACCATCAAGGACACCATAGTTTCGCAGATCGGTGCCGTTTTCACTCTTTAATGCAGTCTTGGAATCAAGCACATCAAGCATTCCCATGCTTAAATCAAGCTGGTCTGCTCCCGGCTTTCCTCTGGACATATCCAGTGCAAGACCCATGCCTTTTATTTTTTCATATTCGGCTTTGAGTGCGGTCAGCTCCTGTGTGAGTTCCTCTTTGCTCATCTCCTGATAGGTTTTCATGGTAAGTTTTCCTCCTTATTATTCCTCTGGATTTTCTTTGATTTTTTTATAATAGGCGCGAATCTGCTGCTCATATCCGTTTTCCGACGGCTCATAAAAAACCTCACCGGTCAGTCCGTCCGGCAGATACTGCTGCTTCACGTAGTGGTTTTTATAATCATGGGCATATTTGTAACCTTTTCCGTGCCCAAGCTTTCCTGCCGATTTGTAGTGGGCATCCTGCAAATGCACCGGTACCGGCGGTGTCTTTGTCTCCTGCACTACACGCATGGCCTTATCAATGGCATTGATCGCGGAATTACTCTTTGGCGCACTTGCCATATAAGTAACTGCCTGTGCCAGTACAATCCGTGCTTCCGGCATTCCGAGCCGCTCCACCGCCTGTGCCGCAGCTACTGCAACCTGCAATGCCTGCGGATCCGCATTCCCGATATCCTCAGATGCCAGAATCATGATTCTTCTGGCAATAAATTTCACATCTTCCCCCGCATAAAGCATCCGTGCCAGATAATACACCGCGGCATCCGGATCTGATCCACGCATGCTCTTGATAAAAGCAGAGATCGTATCATAGTGATTATCTCCCGTCTTATCGTAGTTGATGACCCGCTTCTGAATGCACTCACTGGCCACATCCAGTGTAATGTGAATGATCCCATCCTCACTCCGGTCCGTGGTCAGAATTCCAAGTTCAATGGCGGTCAGCGCTGCACGCGCATCTCCGTTTGCCATGTCAGCTAAAAACTCCAGCGCATCATCATCCATCTGTGCATGGTAAGAACCCATGCCCTTTTCCGTATCATTGACCGCCCGAAGTAGCAATGTACGGATATCCTCCGTGGAAAGTTTCTTTAACTCAAAAATGACGGAGCGCGACAAAAGCGCAGGATTCACTTCGAAATACGGATTTTCCGTTGTGGCTCCGATCAGAATGATCGTGCCGTCCTCGACAAACGGAAGCAGATAGTCCTGCTGTCCCTTGTTGAAACGATGGATCTCATCGATAAACAGGATCGTTTTCTTTCCATACATGCCCTGATTGTTTTTTGCCGCGGCAACCACTTCCTCCATGTCTTTCTTGCCCGCCGAAGTCGCATTGATCTGCATGAACTCTGCACTTGTGGTATTGGCAATCACCTTCGCCAGCGTCGTCTTTCCCGTACCGGGCGGTCCGTAAAAGATGATAGAGCTGAGTTTATCCGCTTTGATCGCACGGTACAGCAGTTTGTCTTTCCCGACGATGTGCTGCTGCCCGACAACCTCATCAAGTGTGGTCGGACGCAGCCGTGAGGCAAGCGGTGACTCATCCTTCATATTCTGTTGTCTCATATACTCAAATAAATCCATTCGTATCCAATCCCCATATGAATATCATTCAAGATCTTTTTGAATAATTTTTGTGTGTATCCTGCATTTTTATTCTTTGCAGGAATTTTTCCACAAACTTCTTTACGCTTTGTTCTTTGCGATATTTCTATGTAATTTCTATTATTCTTTCATTTCCCGCTTATCTCATTTTGAAAGAAAAAGCGTCAGGAAATTCATTTCATCCTTATAAGGATACATGATTTCCTGACGCTTGACAAGTTATTATTGAGATTTTTTTACATAAATATTGCTTTTATTTTTGTACAGATGCTGTAAGTGCACCATCCTTCACGTCAATGAGGATCGTATCTCCCTGCCGTACCTGATCTTCGAGAATCAGTTTTGCAGAGAGGGTCTCTACATGCTTTTGCAGGAACCGCTTCAATGGTCTTGCACCATAAACCGGATCGTAACCATGTTCAACCACAAAGTGCTCCGCTTCCGGTGACAATGCCACCTTGATCTCACGATCAGAAAGACGTTTGTTCAGATCATCCATCAGCAGACGGATGATGCCACCAATATTTTCTTTTGACAGTGGCTTAAACATAATAATCTCATCCAGACGGTTCAAAAATTCCGGTCGGAAATGTCCCTGCAGATCTTCCATGACTTCTTTTTCTGCCTCCGGCGAAATGTTGCCGTCTGCATCAATGCCATCCAGCAGATACTGCGATCCAAGGTTACTGGTCATAATAATGATCGTGTTCTTGAAATCTACGGTACGTCCCTGTGAATCTGTGATCCGCCCGTCATCAAGTACCTGTAACAGTACGTTAAAGACATCCGGATGTGCCTTTTCCACCTCATCAAACAGGACAACAGAATACGGTTTTCTCCGCACGGCTTCTGTCAGCTGGCCGCCTTCATCGTATCCGACATATCCTGGAGGCGCTCCGATCAGCCGGGACACGGAGTATTTCTCCATGTATTCACTCATATCAAGACGCACCATGTTGGATTCATCGTCAAACAGACTGGCAGCAAGTGCTTTTGCAAGCTCGGTCTTGCCGACACCGGTCGGTCCCAAAAACAGGAACGAACCAATTGGTTTGGTCGGATCTTTGATTCCGGCTTTGGAACGGATAATCGCCTCGGTCACTTTGGTAACACCATCGTCCTGACCTACCACACGTTTGTGGAGTTCCTCATCCAGGTGCAGTGTCTTGTTCCGCTCGCTTTCGCTTAACTTCGCAACCGGGATTCCCGTCCAGCGGGAAATAATCTTTGCAATCTCTTCATCGGTGACATTTTCGTGTACCAGAGACAGATCACGGTCTTTGAGTTTATCTTCCTCAATTTCCAGTTCTTTCTGTAATCTAGGCAGTTTACTGTACTGCAATTCCGCAGCTTTTTCATAATCTGCGTCACGCTGTGCTGCCTCAATCTCCTTCTTTGTGCTCTCAATCTGCTCTCTGACCTTGCTGACATTGTCAACTGCATCCTTTTCGGTGCTCCACTGCGCTTTTCTGGTATTAAACTCATCACGCAATTCTGCAAGTTCTTTCTGCAGATCTGCCAGACGCTCCTGACTCAGATGATCGGTTTCTTTCTTTAATGCCGTCTCCTCGATCTGCATCTGCATGATCTTCCGGTTCATCTCATCAAGTTCTGCCGGCATGGAATCCAGCTCCGTCTTGATCATCGCACAGGCCTCGTCGACCAGATCGATTGCTTTATCCGGCAGGAACCGGTCTGTAATATAACGGTTGGAAAGAACTGCTGCTGTAACAAGTGCAGAGTCCGTAATCTTAACGCCGTGGAATACTTCGTAGCGCTCCTTTAAGCCACGCAGGATGGAAATGGTATCTTCCACCGTTGGCTCATCTACCATAACCGGCTGGAAACGCCGCTCCAGGGCAGCATCTTTTTCGATATACTCCCGGTATTCGTTTAAGGTTGTGGCACCGACACAGTGCAGCTCCCCTCTGGCAAGCATTGGTTTTAACAACTGTCCGGCATCCATGGCACCATCGGTTTTTCCGGCACCGACGATTGTGTGCAGTTCATCGATAAACAGAATGATCTGTCCATCCGAATTTTTGACATCGTCAAGAACCGCTTTCAAACGTTCCTCAAATTCACCACGATACTTTGCACCGGCAACCAGGGCACCCATATCCAGGGCAAACAGTTTCTTATCTTTTAAGCCTTCCGGTACATCGCCTTTTACGATACGTTGTGCCAGGCCCTCGACAACGGCAGTCTTACCTACACCGGGTTCACCGATCAGCACCGGGTTATTTTTGGTCTTACGGGAAAGAATCCGAACCACATTCCGGATCTCCTCGTCACGGCCGATCACCGGATCAAGTTTCTGCTGTCTTGCACGCTCCACCATATCATAACCGTACTTTTCCAGTGTATCATATGTTGCTTCCGGATTATCGGAAGTGACACGCTGATTGCCGCGGACGGTAGACAGTGCCTGCAGAAACCGTTCCCTTGTCAGCCCATATTCTTTCATCAGTGCTTTCATCGCTGGATTTGGATATTTGAGCATTGCAAGGAAAATATGCTCGACAGAGACATATTCATCTCCCATTGCCTTTGCCTCATCCTCTGCATGGATCAGCACATTGTTTAAATCTTTTCCGACATAGACATTGCTGTTGCTGCCGGATACTTTGACGCGCGCATCCAGTTTGCTGATCGCATTCTGGGTGAAATGCTGTACGTCAATTTCCATTTTCTCTATCAGTTTCGGGATCAGTCCCTCTTCCTGCTGTAACAGGGCAACTAACAGGTGCTCCTGCTCAATCTCCTGATTTCCATAGTCGTAGGCAAGCTTTTCGCAGTTATTGATCGCTTCTACCGACTTTTGTGTAAATTTCTGTATGTTCATAGCAAGCCCTCCTCTTAACTATCATCATGTAACTGTGCTGTTTTTTTCATCCCAGTTACTATTTTTCTCGATTACGATATTGTTATACACCCGTTTTTAGCACTCGTCAAGTAGGAGTGCTAACAAAAATTCTAAAGTTTTTATAAACATTGGAATATATTGTCGAATTGTCTGAAAATTGTTTTAGACATAAGTTTTTTCAATGTGACGGAAGAAGGGGGATATTCTCTTTCTCCAGAAACATCTGTTATTAATTGTAACGGATGTTTTGCCGATATAATAGACAACACAAACGATGATCTATTACAGAAAGGAACTTTTCATGCAGATTTATTTATCACTGATGTCCCAGAAGAATCCCTCATCCGATTCCTCATCCTATGATCTTTCTTCTCCTCAGGGACGCATGCTCTATGTGAGAGAAACAACCAATGCCGCATTTTCTTCCTGGACTTCTCCCCTGCAAAGACAGGACCCTGATACGCAGGAAGAAAAAAAACAGGAAATGCTCTCCCGCATTATGGGAAAATTAAAAAGTGGGAAGAAACTTTCTGCCAAAGAACTGGATTTTCTGCGGCGTACCGATCCAATTCTGTATGCCCACGCCCTGCGCGTCCAACGAATGGCGGAGGCTTTAAAACAGCAGCTCTCCCATGCAAAAAGCAAGCAGGAAGCAAATGATATGATTACATCCGCGATTGCCGGGGTCTCGGACAAAGATCCGGACAAAGAATATCTGCTGGCTGCTTACAATGAGGTTTCCAAAAATTTTCATAAATCACCGGCTTATCAGCGTCTGCCTAACACTCCGGAAGATGCCAAAAAAAGAAAAACGAACAATCCGAATGCGCATTTTACCGATGATGAGGACACGAATGACGATACGGATGATCTCCTGTCATGGACCCCGCTTCAGGAAATTATTGATGCGGCTCCAACACTAGAATGTCAGGGCTAGGCTTATATAGCTGGAACATTATTATTTCAAGTAGTGTTCCAGCTTTTCATTTACACACAGACGGATTTCCTCTGCAACACGTTCACAGTATGTCTTTTTCATACCCGCCTGCACACCAACTGCTACTAATTCCTTTTTCCCCGGATTTTTGCCATTTCCATCTACAGTGGTTGTGTGCTCACCATAATACGTATTACTGTATGTGAGATCATAGGCAGGACTTAAACGCCACATATCATCCTTTTCATTATAAATGTAGGTAAAGTTTTTAGAATGATCATCACGATTATGTGCGAATACATTAAAACACATACGACGATACATATTTTCCACATCCTCTGTACAATCCCTTGTCAGAATTTTTGTCAACTTCATCAATTCATGATAGTCCAGACTTGGTTGATTAAAATCTAACTCCAATAAGGCAGCCGCAGTTAACATATGTGCCCTTTTTATTTCATTCTTTTCTATTCTTCGATCAAATCTCTTTGTTCCAAAATATCCCGGACATATATCTGATGAAAAAAGCCGTGTTTCACTCATTACAATTCCACAGGCTTTTGCACACAGAGAATAATCGTATTCCATTTTTCCCACATCTTTTTTGTCCACATGTGCCGGAAATTTAATAATCCAGTTTTCTCCATCTATTTCCGTCATAATCTTAGGTCTTGCACCACCACTGGTTCCTCCCAGCCGGTACAATTCATCTAATTTCTCCGAATATTGCGTGCTTAATATTTTCTGGCAATGCACAGATAGTTCGTCCAGATCATCCATCTGTTGTCCCATCCCAATCTCCTTCTGCGGATGATAGGTCAAAGCTCCCATTCCAGATTTTCCCACGATGGCAAGACGATCCAATACCGAATATTGTGCTTCCTTTTTTCCACGTTCTTTCAGCAAACGCTCCAATAAAAGCTGTCCCCATGCATCCGGTAAACTATCTGCAAATACTCCGAACAATCCGTCAAAATAATCTTTTTTTGGCACAAACACTTCATTTTTTAGCGGAAGCGAAAATGGACTGACTGAAAATCCATGCTCCAGCCATTCTTCACTATAAGAAAATGCCACCTTATGATTCGCGGTCAATGCAAGCGTTCCCACAAGCCGGTCATCCATCCGAACCTCAAGACTTTCCCTTTGACTCATTGATTACCTCCTGAATATTTCGATATGGTACCTGTGTAAAAAGATCCCGCAGTTCATCTGCAAGTTCCAACGCCATAGCAAGTTTTGTCAGTGACAAAAGCGAAATCTGTCCTGTTGTCTCAAATCGTTTAATAGAACCGTAACTTACTCCGCTCATATCCGAAAGTTTCTGTTGCGAAACTTTCCGCCGTCTGCGAATACGGCGCATACGTTCTGCCAGTTTTTTATCCAGTTCTTCTGCTGTTTCCCATACCAGTGCTTCCATATCATGCCCCATCTTGTCAGATAATATTTTATCTATTTCACGCGATTTTACTTATTTTTATATAATATATTATCTAATATTTTAGCATATCTCTTCGGGTACCGCAACGTCTCCCTGACTATTTTTCCTATCATACAGTTTTTCCAAAACTGCTCCAATATCCGCTTCCACGCAAATGGATTTCTTTCGGATTTCCTCCGGCGCACAGGCTTCCTTCTTAATTTATGCAGGCATAAACTGCATCCGGCCAGGTTGCATATAGATATATCGGCTCCAGTACGCCCAATATTCTTCCAATGTTTTATAAGGGAAAAAGCCCCCGGAATACATATCCGAAAATCCATGCACCTGTCGGAAATCGCCAAACCACTTTTCAAAACGTTCCCCGGAATAGGTAAATCCTGCAGAAGTGGATAATCCCGCACCCACGCCAATGATCACGGCCTCCGCTTTCTGCAGTGCCTGTTTCAGACGCTCTGTTTGTACACTTTTGCAGTTTGATGTTTTTATACTGCAAAATGGTGGATTATTGCCCCTACACTTTGCTCCCATACATGGGCACCACGATACACTTTTCGTCATATTTACTTCCATCGGTTCTCTTATCCATTCCATTTCATCACCTCCTTTACACTTCCTTCGTTTCTTCATATTCCAAAATGTCACCCGGCTGACACTGTAATACTCTACAAATCGCTTCCAATGTAGAAAACCGAATCGCCCTAACCTTTCCAGTTTTTATATTCGACAAATTTACATTCGATATTCCCACTTCTTCTGCAAGTTCTTGCAGGGAAATTTTTCTATCGGCCATCACCCGATCTAACCGTAATACAATTGGCATCTTATATTTCCTTTACTTTATCTATAATATTTCATCAACCTCTTTCTGCAATTCGTACCCATGTTGAAAAGAAACACCAATGAAATAAATACAGATTCCTACTATAAC
>ERZ780214.869-NODE-869-length-11662-cov-1.43491_pt1 | contig 11662 bp, 10 predicted proteins | sample MGYA00510976_ERZ780214 | MGnify/ENA primary metagenome ERZ780214 (study PRJEB29588, sample SAMEA2154920) | human gut metagenome | biome: human gut; feature: human-associated habitat; material: faeces | place: Denmark | collected 2008/2010 ... | reverse complement strand
ACATTTGTGCGTATCGATTCATTTGAAAAACATGAATTAGGTGAAAAGATGATTCAAATGTGGGAACAGCTTTTGAATGCATATGAGGATTTGAAAAACAAAGTAAATTCACAAGCTAGATTTTTAGAGATTGGTCAAGATGCAGTCCGTCATTATTATGATGTTTTAGTTTTTAACCAGTCATATCACGATGCTCGTATTGATGCGATGAATAGTTTAGTGATGGATGTATTGAATATAGTGAAAAATGCGAAAAACATCATTCTTCCAGTAAATTGTGCGTATGTATTAACGCGTATGATTATTTCAACAGGTAGAAATACTTCTTTATTGAATCAATGGGAATCGAATTATTCAAAAGATATTCAAGAATGTTTACAAACAATGTCAGACATGATGATGAATGAGTCGATTATTGCAGATCAGATTATTAAGCAAATAAAAACAGCTACGAATGTTAGTTTGTCAAATATGAATAAGATTTTCTTAATGCTGAATATTCGTATGTACAACAAAGAACTTCAAGGTCAAGATACCATGGGAATTATTTTGAGTCATGGATATTCAACGGCTTCTTCCATTGCGGATGCAGCAAACTCATTGTTGAATCATTATATTTTTGAAGCAATCGACATGCCACTAGATACGCCAGTGGAAGAAATTACTAAAAAATTAAATGAATATATCAACAATAACATGCATTTAAAGAACATTATCTTATTAGTGGATATGGGATCTTTAGAAGAGATTGGAGATGTAATTAGTGACACGATGAATGTGGGTGTAATCAATAATATCTCTACTTCTTTAGCATTAAATGTTGGGATGAAAATGATTCAACATCACGATTTAGAAACAATTCTAAGTGAGTCGTGTGAAGAAAATCAGTGTCATTATAAAATATTATCTGTCGCAAAAAAAGAGAAGGCGATTGCCATCACAAATGATGTTAGTGTTTCAGTAAGTGAAAAATTATCGCATTTGTTGCAGAATAGTCTTCCTAAAAAGGTGGATATTAAGTTTATAGAATATGACTATGATTGTTTACAGAAAAATAAACATGATGATCCTTTGTTTGAAAAATATGATGTGGTTTTAATGGTAAAACCATTGAGTTTGAAATTAAAAGGGGTTCGAAGTGTTTCTTTAGAAGATATTATGAATTTTAAAGATATTGATATATTAAATTCAATCTTTAAACCATATTTAGATGAGGATGAAATTGAAGAGTTTAATCAAAATTTATTAAAGAATTTCTCAATTCAATCTGTCATGGAAAATCTAACAATTTTAAATCCACAAAAATTATTGGATTTTGTTAGTGAATCCGTACAAAACTTACAGTTGGTTATGCAGAAAAAATTTCAAAGTCGTACAATCATTGGAATTTATATCCATATTTGTTTCCTTGTTGAGCGTTTGGTAACAAAGACAGCAATTGAAATATATGAGAATTTAGATGATTTTGCGAATAACCATAGTGATTTTATTGAGCAGGTGAATCAAAGTTTTGATTCCATGTTGAAAAATTATCATGTAAAGATGCCAATTTCTGAAATTGCATACTTATATGAATATATAGCGGATGATGAAGATGAAAGAAAGGTAGCAAGCGATGATGAATTTTAAAGATAAATTATGTGGGATGAACAGTCATTATAGATTTTATTCTTTTGAACGTTTTTTTCAGGAAATGAATCGTTTAGGTATTAAGAACGTAGAGATTTGGACGGGACCTATGCATTTCTATGTAGACTACAATAAGAATCAGAGTGTAGAACAGCTTAAGGAATACGCAAAAAAATATGATGTAAAAATCATTGGTATTTGTCCAGAACAAACAAATCCAAAGCCAAACAATGTGGCAAGTCCAACACGTCAAGAAGATGTATATGCATATTATTGTCGAATGGTGGATATCGCAAAAGAAGTCAATGCCCAACATATATTAATCACAACAGGCTGGGCTTATTATGATGAGTCAAAAGAAGATGCATGGAATCGTTCGGTTGAAATGATGCGTAAGGTTTGTGATTATGCAAAGGCGAATGATATTTTGGTGGCAATCGAAGCTTTACAACCAGATGAATCTGTTCTTGTGAATAGTGTAGAACAATTAAAGGCATATTTGGATGCGGTAAATCATCCACAGTTAAAGGTATGTATTGATTTTGGTGCAATGGCACGAGTCAATAATACAATTCAAGATTATTTTGATGCATTTGGAAAAGATGTGATCCATACACACTTTGTGGATGGAAAGCCAACAGGTCACTTGGCATGGTCAGATGGAACAAGAGATTTAAAACAAGATCTTCTTGATTTAGAGGCCAATGGATACCATGGATATCTGTCACTGGAAACAGCGACTTCTAGATATTATGAAAAGCCTTGGGTTGCAGAGGAGACAACTTTAAAAGCTTTCGAAAAATTAGGAAAGGAGGATTAGTAATGAGACACTTTATTTTGGCAAGTCATGGAACGTTCTCACGTGGCATTTACAACTCTGTTCAAATTATTTTGGGAGAACAGCCAAATACGCATATAATTACAGCTTATGTTGAAGAAGGACAAGATGTAAATGATTTGATTGAAGAATCACTAAAAGATATTCCAGATACAAATCCTGTTATTGTATGTACAGATGTATTTGGTGGTAGCGTAAATAATGAATGGATGAAGCGTTTAAGTCGTCCAAATACACATTTAATTACAGGTATGAATCTTGGATTATTGATGAATGTGTTTATGCGTCAAGATGATGATATTGAAAACATGATTCGTCAAAGTGTACAAGAAGCCAAAGATGGCTTGATTTATTGTAACGATCTTCTTTCAAACGACAATGAAGAAGAATTTTAGGAGGAAGAAATATGATTAAGTTATGTCGTGTAGACCATCGACTACTACATGGTCAGGTAGCATTCTCTTGGACAAATGCAGTACAAGCAGACTGTATTTTGGTTGCAAGTGATGAAGTAGTGAATGATGAAATGTGGAAAACAACTTTGAAATTAGGTAAACCAGCAGGTGTTAAGTTGGTTATCAAAGACATTGAAAATTCTGTAAAAGCATTAAACAGCGGTGTTACAGATAAGTACAAGTTACTAATCGTAGTTCAAACAATTCATGATGCATATCGATTAGTACAAGAAGTTCCAGCCATTAAGAGTATTAACTTAGGTGGAGCAAAAAAACAAGACGGATATCGGCAAATTAGCAAAGCTATATTTGTAGGCCCTCAAGATGAAGAGGATATAAAAGCAATGTTGGATAAGGGTGTTGAAGTAGAAATCCGACAATTGGCCAGCGAAAGTAGCGTGCCGGTACAAAGCGTTCTTTAACAAACATAGCAAGGAGGAGAGCAGAATATGTTGTTACAAGCAATCTTGATTGGTTTGGTTGCAGCACTTGGTGTTTTAGGGGATCAAATGGGTTCTCTTTATATCAACCGTCCAATCATCTTAGCTCCATTAGTAGGGCTAATAGTTGGTAATTTGGAGCAATCCATCGTAATTGGTGCAAGCCTAGAATTATTCTTCATGGGGGCAGTTAGTGTTGGTGCCTATATACCGCCTGATACAATCGTTGGTGGTGTTTTGGCTACAGCATTTGCCTTATCGACTGGTAGAGGAATTGAAACAGCTGTAACTTTGGCAATGCCTATCGCATTAGTTTCTCAAGCATTAGGTAACTTATGTAACGTATTTAACTCAATCATCTTACGTTGGACAGATGATTATGCAGCAAAAGGAAATTATAATGGTGTAGTATTTACGCACTGGTTAATTGGTATGATCACAGTAGTACGTCGTTTCTTGTTGGTATTATTTGCTTACTATTTAGGAGGCGATGCAGTTGGTAATTTGATCAATGCAATTCCAGAATTCGTTACTAATGGTATGGCGGCAGCTGCTGGATTATTACCTGCACTAGGTTTTGCGATGTTGATGCGTATGACAATTAATAAACAAAATATTCCTTATTACTTCTTAGGATTTATTCTAGCTGCTTATATGGGTGTTCCAGTATTAGGTGTAGCAATGATTGGTGTTATCTTAGTATTGGTTAAATTTAACTTCTTAGATAAACAAGCAGCTACAGAAGCAGAAGCTGTACAGGGGGTGTCTGACGATGATGACTTCTAAGATTACAAAAAAAGATATTACAAATTTAGCATTTAACCAAGGTTCTTTAGGAATGGAATTCTCATGGAACTATGAACGTCAGATGCACATTGCCTTTGCGATGATGATGAATCACAACTTGAAAAAGATTTATGAAGGTGATGAAGAAGGATATCGTGATGCATTAGTAAGACACGTTGAATTCTTTAATGTCACTCCACAATTGGCTCCATTTATTGGTGGTGTAGTTACTTCAATGGAAGAAATGAAGGCTAGAGGAGAAGTTGATGGAGAAGCGATTGCTAGTATCAAAACTGCATTAATGGGTCCTTTATCAGGTATTGGTGACTCAATCTTTGTTGGATGTTTACGTGTTATCGCTGTTGGTATCGGTATTTCTTTAGCACAAGCTGGAAATATCATGGGACCAATCTTATATTTCTTACTTTATAATATTCCATGCTTCATCGTACGTTACTTTGGTGCTCACTTTGGATACAATTTAGGTTTCAATTACTTACAAAAGATGCAAGAAAATGGAATGATGGATAAATTGTTATCTGCTGCAAGTATCCTTGGAGTTATGGTAGTTGGTTGTATGTCTAAAGATATGGTTTGGACAACATTAAATGTTGAATTATCTAGAATTGGTGACGAAGTTACAACACTACAATCAATTTTAGACGGAATTATGCCAGGATTAATTGGTTTAGGTGGTACTTGGTTGTATTACTTCTTGTTGAAAAAGAAAGTCAATCCAGTAATTTTAATTTTTGGAACAATGATCATTGGTGTAATCGGTGCTTATTTTGGCGTATTAGCAGGTTAATTCATTAGATGAGGAGGAACAATAAAATGATTAAATTTAATGAACAAGAAAAAATTGATAGCGTGAATGGAGCGTTGGCTCTTCGCCCTCAAATCAACGAATTCGTGGATGAAATTTGTGAACGTGGATATTCAAATATCTGCTGGTTAGGTGTTGGTGGTACATGGGCAAGTGCTATGCAGGCGACTGTACACATGAAAGAAATGAGTGCTATTGAAACTTGGGCAGAAAATGCTGCTGAATACTTAACTACAGGAAACAAACGTATTACTAAAGATACAGTTGTTATTATCTCTTCTGTAACTGGAAATACAAAAGAAGTAGTTGATGCAATCAAAAAAATCAAAACAGAAGTTGGAGCTACAGTTATTGCATTCGTAGATGCTAAAGAAGCTATCTTATTAGACTTAGCAGACTACAAGATTTCTTATCCAATTAACGAACAATTAAAATTCTTCATGGTTGCTGACCGTTTCATGTTCAACAATGGTGAATTCGAAGACTACGAAGATATGTATGCAGAATTCGACAAATACTTAGCACAAGATTTAGTAGAAGTTGAAAAACAAGCTGAACCATTCGCAATTGAATTCGCTAAAAAACACTGGAATGATGAAATGCACTACTTCGTAGGTGCTGGTAACCAATGGGGAGCAACTTACTCATACGCAATGTGCTACTGGGAAGAACAATTATGGTTAAAAACTAAATCAATCACATCAAATGAATTCTTCCACGGTATGTTCGAAATCGTAACTAAAGAAACTCCAGTTACAATTTATATTGGTGAAGATGCTCAACGTCCATTATCTGAACGTGTTGCTAACTTCATTCCAAGAATTTGTGCAAACTACACAATTATCGATTCTAAAGATTACGAATTAAAGGGGATTAGCGAAAAATATCGTAAACACTTGTCTCACCATGTAATGCATGCTGTAAACAACAGAATTGACGTTCACATGGAAATCGAAACTCGTCACCCAATGGAGATTCGTCGTTACTACAGAAGATTAGAATACTAAGAGCTAATTATAGTTGAATGCAAGGATGTTTACCTGTCTTTTGATGGGAAACATCCTTTTTTTCTTTGGCTTGTCCTGTTAAAATAAGGTAGAGGTGGAAAATAATAAAAAAACTATTAACGATTCTATGTTCGTTTGTTCTATGCATATCTTTATTTGGGTGTCAAAAAGAGACGAAGAATTATATTGCTAAAATTGAAGTGAAGGATTATGGAACAATTACATTAAAGTTGGATGGGAAAACAGCTCCAATTACTGTACAAAACTTTGTAGACCTTGCCCAATCCGGGTTCTATGATGGATTGACATTCCATCGCATCATGAAAGGCTTTATGATTCAGGGTGGAGATCCTAATGCGAATGGTACAGGAGGCTCGGATAAGACAATCAAGGGTGAATTTAAGGATAATGGTGTAAAAAATAATATTAAGCATAAGCGTGGTGTGATTTCGATGGCAAGAAGTTCAGATTATGATTCAGCCAGTTCACAATTCTTCATTATGCAAGAAGACAATGATTCATTAGACGGCCAATATGCAGCTTTTGGACATGTTACTAAAGGAATGAAGATTGTAGACAAAATTTGCGAAGATGCAGATCCAATGGATGATAATGGTACGATTGCTGAAAGTAAACAGCCTGTTATTAAAACAATCAAAGTATCTGAAATAAACGACTAGAAAAATCTAGTTGTTTTTTTATTTGCTGCAGTTAGTTTTATGATACTTTTGTTTGACATCTATAGTTAGTTATTGTAAACTCAATTTGTTTTGACTAACTGAGGTGGATTATGATCAATAAAAAATTATTGTTTTCGGTAAGAGAAAGTATTCCGTTTATTAAAAAAAATGTGTTGTATCAATGGATAGGACTTGTTTGTAACGTATTGTCAACGGCATGTTTGTGTTGGATTATCACAAGACATAGAAGTATTTCATTGGTTGGAATCCTTTTTATATGTTTAATTCTTCGTTATATTGTGAATCAAAAAGCGATTGAGATGTCGTATGAGTCTAGTCATATAGTAAAGGAAACATTACGAAGTCGTTTATATAAGCAACTTTCTAAGATAGGGAATAGTTACACAAATGAGTGGAGTACAGCTGAAATTGTACAATTATCAACTGAAGGAATCGAACAATTAGAAACATATTTTGCCAGTTATATTCCGCAATTCTTTTATTCTTTAATTGCACCAATGACTTTGTTTATTGTTATTTCTTTTATGAATCTGAAAGCTGCTTTAGTTTTACTTATATGTGTTCCCTTGATTCCTATGTCGATTGCGTTTGTACAAAAATGTGCGAAAAGATTATTGAATCGGTATTGGGGACAATACACAAAATTAGGTGATAGTTTTCTAGAAAATCTTCAGGGATTAACTACACTAAAGATTTACAAGACAGATGGTTATTATCATAAAAAGATGAATGTGGAAAGTGAGAACTTTCGTAAAATCACAATGCGTGTTTTGACAATGCAACTAAATTCTATAACTGTTATGGATCTAGTTGCGTATGGTGGCAGTGCATTAGGTATTGTGTTTGCGTTAACAGGAACAAAAGATTTGTTTCAAACTTTGTTTATCATACTAATATCTGCGGAATTCTTTATTCCTATGCGTCAGTTAGGGTCATATTTTCATATTGCGATGAATGGTATGGCGGCAAGTGATAAGTTGTTCGCGATATTAGAAAAGGATATTCAAGAAAAACAAAATGTAAAATTAGATTCATATTCAATTTTTGCTCACAATCTACACTTTGGATATACCGATAAGGAAGTTTTACATGGTATACACTTTAAAGCATTTAAAGGAATGATTGGTTTTGTAGGAGAGAGTGGTAGTGGAAAGAGTACAATTGCCTCTTTGTTGATGGGACAATATACAAATTATAGTGGTGAATTAAAGTTATCTGGCCATGAAATCAAAGATATAAATATCTATCCATATATAACGTCAGTTTCTTTAGAAAGCTACTTATTTAGTGGTAGTCTTAGAGATAATTTGGTTATGGCTAAAGAAGTATCAGAAAAAGAGATGAATGCCGTTTTAGAAAGGGTAGGTATCCTTGATTTTGTGAATGAACAAGGCGGACTTAATATGCGTGTATTAGAGGGTGGTAAAAATTTGTCTGGAGGGCAAAGACAACGTTTAGTTTTGGCTAGAGCTTTATTAAAGGATTCGCCAATCTATATTATGGATGAAGCCACTAGTAATATTGATGTGGAGAGTGAAAATAAAATAATGGAAGTTTTATATGAGTTGTCAAAAGAAAAGCTAGTGCTTTGTATCTCGCATCGTCTGGCAAATCTAATTAATGCGAATCAAATTTATTGTTTGAAAGATGGAAATATTGTTGAGAGTGGGAATCATGAAGAACTGATTCAACAAAACGGAATTTATTGCAAGTTATTTAATACGCAAGAAGAACTAGAAAGATATGGTGCCTAGTATGAGTACAATTCAAATATTTTCGCGATTAGTCAAACTTGTATTTCCTTTAACAGGATTTATGATTTGTGCCATTTTAATGGGTGTGGCCGGCTTTTTATGTGCTATCTTTATCCCTGTTCTTTCAAGTATGGCACTTGTGAAGGATTCTCTATTTAGTTTTCATACGATTGTGATTTTATTATTTGTGTGTGCACTCTTAAGAGGAATCTTGCGCTATGCAGAACAGGCATGTAATCATTATATTGCGTTTAAATTACTAGCTCGAATTCGTGATCAGGTGTTTGGAACATTAAGAAAGTTGTGCCCTGCAAAATTAGAAGTAAAAGATAAAGGAAGTTTAATTTCTTTGATTACTTCCGATATTGAATTGTTGGAAGTGTTTTATGCACATACCATTTCTCCTATTTGTATTGCGTTTGTCACAAGCTTCGTTTGTATCATTATTCAAATGCAATATGGCTGGATCTATGGAATCTATTCGCTTTTAGCCTATGTTTTAGTGGGTATAGTTTTACCAATTTATATTTCAAAACAATCAAGATATATTGGTGTAGAATATCGAAAAGAAGCTGCCAATCTAAATAGTTATGTATTAGAGAGTATGCGTGGCTTGAAGGAAAGTATGCAGTATATGGATACGGATTGTCGCTTGTCGGGTTTAAATCATCAAACAGCTTTATTGGCAAAACGCGAAAAGGAACTGAAACATTTTCAGGCAAAGACAGTTTCGTTAACGAACCTATGCGTTGTCTTATTATCTTTAGGTTTATGTCTGATTCATGTATCTATGAATAGTTCAATGGAATCCACGATTGTATCAAGTGTTCTTCAAATTTCTTCTTTTGGGCCTGTCATTGCACTTGCAAATTTAGGTTCAACTTTATCACAGACAATTGGGGCTGGACAAAGAGTTATTTCCTTATTGGATGAAACACCTATGGTTGAAGAGGTAGTAAATGGTAATGAAGCTAAATTTAATAAATTAGATATTTCAAATGTAGATTTTGCGTATGACGAAGAACAAATCTTAAAAAATATGAATTTGAGTATTCGAGAAAATGAAGTGATTGGAATTCAAGGTAAGAGTGGCAGTGGAAAGAGTACTTTATTAAAATTGTTGATGCGTTTTTGGGATGTTTCAAAGGGAAAAATCTTAGTAGATGGGATTGATATTAAGAATTTAAATACTTCAAATTTAAGAAAAAATGAAGGTTATGTAACACAGGAAACGATTCTTTTCCATGATACGATTGAAAATAATTTAAGAGTTGCTAAGCAAGATGCGACAATCGAAGAGATTCAATTGGCTTGTAAAAAAGCAAATATTCATGAGTATATTCAATCTTTGCCAAATGGATATAAAACATTGGTTGAAGAGCTTGGAAGTTCTTTATCGGGTGGAGAAAGACAAAGGATTGGTCTGGCGCGTATGTTTTTACATGATTCTAAACTTGTGTTATTGGATGAACCTACTAGTAATTTGGATAGTTTAAATGAAGGAATCATTTTGAAAGCTATTTATAAATCGAGAAAGGATAAAACGATTGTTTTTGTGTCACATCGAGAATCGACGCTATCGCATTGTGATCGTGTAATTCATATGGAATCCAATCGAGTTAGCTAATGAATAAACGTGAAAAAGAAATGCGTACAGTGTACGAAATGATTCATTTGTATTGTAGAAAAAATCATAAAGAAAAAGAATTGTGTCCAGAATGCTTGGCTTTGTATGAATACGCAAGAATGCGTATTAAAAAATGTCCGTTCATGGAAACAAAGACGTTTTGTTCGCAATGCAAAGTGCATTGTTACAAGAAGGATAAAAGGGAACAGATTCGAAAGGTCATGCGCTTTTCAGGGCCTAGAATGTTAGTGTATCATCCTGTCATGGCAATTTGTCATTTGTATTATCTAATGAAAGATAGTGTTGGGTCATAGTGGATATGGCCCTTTTCTATTGAAAAAAAAGGGATGAATCGAATCATCCCTAAACAAAGTAAATATGATTATTTTTCGACTACAACAGCACCGTCTTTAATGACTTTATCAATCTTTCGAACGTTTGAAATTGCATCCAAAGGATTTTCTTTTAAACAAACTAAATCTGCATTTTTACCAACTTCAAGTGTTCCATAATCATCTAAAACACCTAAGCAGTCTGCTGAATTGTGTGTCGCAATTTTTAAAATATCCATACGATTCACACCGTATTTTTCCATTAATTCAAATTCATAGGCTGTGTTGTTGTGGTAGTTGAATGGAGTTCCACCATCTGTACCCAAAGCAATTTTAACGCCTTGTGCATAAGCTTTTTTAAAGCTTTCAACATGAGCATCTTTAACATAAATAGCTTTTTTGACCATGTAATCGGCAATACCAGCTTCTACACCTTTTTCAACGATGCATTGAGGGGCAACTAATGTAGGAACCAAATATGTACCGTGTTCTTTCATGTAATCAATGCATTCTTGATCTAAGAAAATTCCATGTTCAATGGAATCAATACCTGCATATAAGGCATTTTTAATACCTTGTAAACCTTGGGCATGTGTAGCCGTTTTTCTTTGTGCTTTATGCGCTTCTTCAATCATGACCTTCATTTCTTCTACACTAAATTGGGCATTACCCGGCTCTACACCTTTGGTCATAACGCCGCCTGTAGCCATCATTTTAATGAGGTCTACACCACTTTTTAGTTGTGTACGAACTGCTTTTAAACAAGCATCTTTACCATCTGCTTCAATACCTTCTTGCCATCCATGACCACCTGTCATACATATGACTTTACCTGCACAATACATATGAGGTCCTTGAATCACATCATTTTGAAGGGCTTCTTTAATTTGTAGATCATAATTTTCTTCCGTGCCTACAACACGAATAAATGTTACTCCAGATTGAAGATATTCTTTACAGTGCTTTTGTGCATAGAATATCTTCTCTTTTAAGCTAAATTTTTTTTTTGAGTCGAATCCGACAGGATAAAGAATGTGGACATGGCAGTTAAAGAAGCCTGGCGTAATTGTATTTACTTCAATGACATCTTCCTGTATTTCATGATAATCTTCTATTGCTTTGATTTTATCATCTTCAATTGAAATTAATTGATCAAATTTGGGCGTATCATTTATGCCATCAATCAATAATTTTGCGTGTACGAATAATTTAGTCATAACTAAACTCCTGGTATATTGTAATTGACCCATCTAACTGGTCGTCTACA
>ERZ780214.867-NODE-867-length-11670-cov-1.65777_pt1 | contig 11670 bp, 13 predicted proteins | sample MGYA00510976_ERZ780214 | MGnify/ENA primary metagenome ERZ780214 (study PRJEB29588, sample SAMEA2154920) | human gut metagenome | biome: human gut; feature: human-associated habitat; material: faeces | place: Denmark | collected 2008/2010 ... | reverse complement strand
TGTGTCAGACTATCCCAGAGGTGGGGCTGACGGAAAAAGGGCTTTTTGACGTAAACCAGCAAAGATACATACCCACATTCACAGGCGGTGAAGAATTTGAAGAATAAGCCGGAAAATGTAATAATGACAGAGGGCGACCCTAAGAAAATAATATTCCGATTTGCACAGCCTCTTATATTTGCAAACCTTTTTCAACAGCTTTACAACACCATGGACACCATAATAGTGGGCAAGATAAATGGTGACGAAGCTCTTGCGGCGGTGGGAGTTTCCTTTGCAGTGACAATGGTCATGATTGCCGTTGCAACTGGTACGGGCATAGGAACATCGGTGCTTATAGCGAAATACTGCGGTGCCGGGAACAAGTCAAAGGTCAAGACGGGCATTTCCACTGTGCTGATATTTTCACTTATGGTCGCAGCGTTGATAGCGGTTCTTGGGGTGGTGCTTAGTATGCCGCTTTTAAGACTTCTGAAAACGCCGCAGAATATCATAAATGACGCTGCAAACTATCTGCGGATATATTCCTTAGGTATGCCGTTTATGTTTCTTTACAACGTGCAAGCGTCGGTATTTAGCGCCCTTGGCAACTCAAAGACGCCTTTTCATCTGCTTGTGATGTCCTCTTTGCTGAACATAGGGCTTGACCTTTTGTTTGTAGGGGGATTTTCCATGGGCGTATCAGGTGCGGCATGGGCGACTTTCATTGCTCAGGGAGTATCGGCAGTGATATCGTTTCTGCTTCTTACTGACAAGGTATACAAAAAAGACCCGAAAAGAGCAGATTTCAGCTTCTTTTCGGGGGTAGTGTTAAAAGAAATGTCATCATATGCGGCAGTATCGGTGATACAGCAGTCAGTGGTGTCGGTGGGAATGTTAATAGTGCAGTCTGCCGTCAATCCCTTTGGTTCGGACGTGCTTGCAGGGTACACGGCTGCTTCAAAGATAGACTCCTTTGCCATAATGCCGTTCATAGCTTGCGGAAATGCGATATCCACCTACACAGCACAAAATCTTGGGGCAGACAAAAAAGAGCGTATCAGAGAGGGCTACAAGGCGAGCGTGCTGTTATGCGCAGGCATAGCGGTGATAGAATTTGCAGTGATAATGCTTCTCAGACGGACCTTTTTGGGCTTTTTTATGGACTTGTCAAGCTCATCGTCTTCCGCCATAGAAACAGGCATGGGCTACATGACAGACCTTGCGTTTTGTTATATAATAATGGGAATAAATTCAAGCTTTAACGGAATGTTAAGGGGGCTTGGGTGTTTGAAGCTGTTTTTATCCGGAAGCATAATAAATCTCACGTTCCGAATTATTTTCACCTACGCTCTGGTATCGGTCATAGGCGTATCAGCAGTATGGCTGTCAATGCCTGCAGGTTGGGTTCTGAGTTTTATTTACGGGAGAGTGGGGTATAGGATCATGTGCAAGAAGAAAGATAGTGCAGGGATAAGCGAGATATGATTGGTAAAGCATTAGCTTCCGAGCAGTTGTCAGCGGCTGTTCGGAAGCTGTTTTTATTGTAAAACAAAAAAACTCGCAAACCCTCGTAAATAAAGGATTTGCAAGCTTTCTAACTTGGTGCGGCAAACGGGACTTGAACCCGTACGTCAAGGACACACGCCCCTCAAACGTGCCTGTCTGCCAATTCCAGCACTGCCGCATTTGCTATTCTTTTCGCTGAACTCTTTCGTTTCGTTTGTGTTCCGTGTCATTCAACTTAATTATTATAGCATTTATTTTTCTATTGTCAAGGTTTTTTTTCAAAAAAATTCGACTATTTATAAATATACATATCACATACTTATTTATATATGTTCAAATTCCGCTATTGACAAATCAGTCAGGCAGTATAACAGTTCTGTTAGGCTAGATATTCTAAAGCAAAGCAGAAATTGAGCTGTTCCACCTATACAAAACAGTTTCACTCATTATGAATTTTTTCAACAAAAAAAGGACTTCATTACGAAGTCCTTTAATTATTTGTGCAAACTCAGGATTACTTGAGCTCAACAGAAGCGCCAGCAGCCTCAAGCTTTGTCTTGATCTCCTCAGCGTCAGCCTTTGAAACACCTTCCTTGATTGCCTTAGGAGCGCTCTCAACGAGTTCCTTAGACTCCTTAAGACCAAGACCTGTGATCTCCTTAACAGCCTTGATAACAGCCATCTTAGCATCGCCGAATGAAGTCAGAACTACGTCGAACTCTGTCTTCTCCTCAGCAGCAGCGCCAGCAGCACCAGCAGCTGGAGCAGCAGCAACAGCAGCTGTTACACCGAATTCTTCCTGGATAGCGTCAACAAGCTCTGAAAGCTCGAGAACGGAAAGTTTCTTGATCTCTTCTACAAAATTCATAATCTTCTCTGAAGCCATGATAAAAATCTCCTTTTTATTAAATAATTTTTCGGGTCAAAGCCCATTCGTTAAGCGGCATATAAATTATGCAGCCTCGTTGTCCTTGTCCACAACAGCCTGAAGTGTTGCAGCAAGCTTCTGGATAGGACCCTGAAGGGAACCAACCAGCTGTGCGAGCAGTGTTTCTCTTGAAGGGATCTTCGAGAGAGCCTTAACGCCTGCCTCGTCGTAAACGTCCTCACCAATGTAACCAGCCTTGAGGAAGAACTTTTCGTCCTTGCAGTCCTCAGCAAACTTACCGAGTATTCTTGCAGGAGCTGTCTGGTCGTCGTTTGAGATAGCGATAGCTGTTGTACCCTCGAGTACGTTTGTGATACCGTCAAGACCAGCTTCCTTAAGAGCAAATCTCAGGATAGTGTTCTTCTCAACGAAATAACTTACGCCAGCCTCTCTCAGCTCTTTTCTGAGCTTTGTATCCTCTTCAACAGTGATACCCTTGTAATCAACGAGTACGCCTGCAGCAGAGTTCTTGAGCATTTCAACGAGCTGTGCAACTCTTTCCTTCTTAGCGGACAATGTCTTTTCGCTTGGCATTTCAATTTCACCTCTTTGAACTAATTTACGCAAACCGTAAACTAACAAAAGAAAAATCCCTTTCGTCGCAAGACAAAAGAGATACAAAGTCATAATTACTTTGCTATTCCTTTCCTCGGCTGGACTTCCGCAGTTTCCTGCTGCCAACTGTCTTTAGATACGAATGCTCTAATATTATAACAGACCCTTGACCTTTTGTCAAGAGCCTGTTATACTTTCAATGTAAACTTTTTGTGAACTTAAATATTTATCTTATGCTTTGTATACTTGCTTGATATCTTAAGTCTTGCCACAGCCTTGTTAAGAGCCGCCTGCGTGTGATAATATTCCGAAATGCTCTGCTTCTGCCTGAGCTTCTCCTCAGCTCTCTCCTTGGCGGCTTCCGCACGCTTTTCGTCTATCTCCTCAGGGCGTTCCACAGTGTCCGCAAGAAGCGTCACATATGACGGCATTATCTCCACAAAACCATCGCTTACCACCGCATAGTGCCACTGGTCGCCCGTCCTGAAACGCAGCTCACCTGCGTTAAGACAGGTTATCATGGGCTGATGATTAGGCAGTATTCCGAAAGAGCCGTCCTGACCCGGAAATATAAGCTCGTCACATTCTCCCGAATAGAAAACGTGGTCGCTGGCAAGTATTTCAAGCTTGAATGTCTTTACCATTTCAGCTTCTCCTTTCGGTGAGGGTCATCACTCGTTTTCAAGCTGTTTAGCCTTTTCGATAACATCGTCGATAGTGCCTGCGTTAAGGAATGCAGCCTCCGGATATTCGTCCATTTCGCCGTCTATTATCTTCTTGAAACCTCTGATAGTTTCTTTCAGAGGAACATATTTGCCCTCTATGCCTGTGAAGTTCTCTGCAACATGGAAAGGCTGTGAAAGGAATTTCTGTATCTTTCTTGCTCTGTAAACAGCCGTCTTGTCGGCGTCATCAAGCTCCTCCATGCCCAGGATAGAAATGATATCCTGAAGTTCCTTGTACTTCTGCAAAAGCTCCTGAGTCTTTCTTGCAACTTCGTAATGCTCCTGACCTACTACGTCAGGCTCCAGTATTCTTGAAGTTGACTCCAGAGGGTCAACGGCAGGATAGATACCCTGTTCAACTATCTTTCTTGAAAGCACCGTTGTTGCGTCAAGATGTGAGAACGTGATAGCAGGTGCAGGGTCTGTCAGGTCGTCCGCAGGGACGTATACAGCCTGTACAGATGTGATAGAGCCTTGCTTTGTTGAGGCGATACGCTCCTGCAAAGCGCCCATTTCGTTTGCAAGGGTAGGCTGATAACCAACGGCTGACGGCATTCTGCCAAGAAGTGCAGATACCTCAGAACCTGCCTGAACGAATCTGAATATGTTGTCTATGAAAAGCAGTACGTCCTGATGTTCCTTATCTCTGAAATACTCAGCCATTGTAAGTCCTGTCTGAGCAACTCTCATTCTTGATCCTGGTGGCTCGTTCATCTGACCGAACACTAGGGCTGTCTTTTTGATAACGCCTGAGTCTGTCATTTCGTGCCATAGGTCATTGCCCTCTCTTGAACGCTCTCCAACGCCTGTGAAGATAGAATATCCACCATGCTCTGTGGCAACGTTTGTGATAAGCTCCTGAATAAGCACAGTTTTACCAACGCCTGCACCGCCGAACAGACCGATTTTACCGCCCATTGCATACGGAGCGATAAGGTCAACGACTTTAATGCCTGTTTCCAAAATTTTAGTGCTTGTTGCCTGTTGGTCAAAAGTCGGAGCAGGACGGTGGATAGGCCAGTAGTCTGCTGCTTCTACTTTCGTGTCATCATGGTCAACAGTTTCACCGAGAACGTTGAAGATACGGCCCAGTACGCCGGGGCCAACCGGTACGCTGATAGGAGCGCCGGTATCTACTGCTTCCATGCCGCGAACAAGACCATCGGTAGAGCTCATGGCAACAGTACGGACAATGTTATAGCCGATATGCTGCATAACTTCACAAGTAAGGTGAATTTTTACTTTACCGTCATCAGTAGTACCATCAATTTTGATAGCATTCAGGATCGCGGGCATTGTTTTCGGACTGAACTCAATGTCAACAACAGGGCCAACAACTTGTACTATTCTACCAGTATTCAAGGTTTTAGCCTCCTAATTTACTAATATATCATCAGTTCTGTTTTAATGCTTCTGCACCGCCGCAGATTTCGGTCAGCTCGCGGGTAATAAGTGCCTGACGTGCTTTGTTGTAGTTAAGCTCGAGGCTCTTAACCAGCTTTGCTGCGTTGTCTGTTGCGGAACTCATAGCAGTCATACGGGAACCGAGTTCGCTCGCTGCGGACTGTACGAGTGCGGCATAAATAACAGTTTCCAAATAACGAGGTGCCAAATCTGCCAGAATTTCTTCTGCTTCAGGCATGAACAAATACTGGGTATTTGCTTTAACCTGTGCTTCGCCGCCTTTGGGTGCTTCTTCTGCCGGGGGTTCCAGCGGAAGAACAGTTTCATTGGTCGGGGTCTGCGAAAGTGCGGATTTGAACAAAGTATATACAATGCGCAATTCATCAAACTGCTCATCGGCAAAACGCTGTGCTGCATCATATGCTACTTCAACAGCGTTGTTGTAAGAAGGCTTGTCGGAGAAACCAAAGTGTGCCTGAATGACATTAAATCCACGATGTCTGAAAAAGTCTCTGGCACGGCGGCCGCAGGTAATAATAACCACTTCGCCTTTTACTTTTAAGATTTCACCCATAGCATGTTTTAAAACATTGCTGCCGTAAGCGCCTGCAAGGCCCTTATCGGAGCACATTACCAAAAAGCCAATCTTTTTTACCGGGCGTTTCTGAATTAAAGGATGTTTTCTCGGGTTCAGTCCGGACAAAGTTCCTTTATCGCCAACGATATTACTCAAAACCTCTTTAATTTTTATAGCATACGGACGGCTGGCGGCAGCTCTTTCCTGCGCTCTGCGCAGACGTGCCGCAGCAACCATTTTCATCGCCTTAGTGATTTGACCAATGTTCTTTACACTTTTCATGTGGCGATGAATCTCACGTGCAGTAGCCATCAGTCAATCACCTGCCTTCACTGGCAAGAAAAGTTTCCTTAAACTGTTCTATAGCTTTTTTCAGTGTAGCTTCAGCTTCGTCGGTGATTTTCTTTTCGGTACGGATGGATTCGCCAACCTGCGGGTAAGCAGCGTCCATAAATTCAAGGAATTCTTTCTCGAAACGGGTAATCTTTTTAACGTCGATGTCGTCAAGATAACCTTTAGTACCGAGGTAAATCGACATAACTTCCTTCTCAACAGTCAGAGGCTGGTACTGGCCCTGCTTCATGATTTCCATCAGGCGCTGGCCACGTTCGAGCTGAGCCTTGGTAGCTTTATCAAGGTCAGAAGCGAACTGGGAGAATGCAGCAAGTTCGCGGTATTGTGCAAGGTCAAGGCGCAGGGTACCGGCAACGGATTTCATTGCTTTAATTTGTGCTGCACCGCCTACACGGGATACGGACAAGCCGGAGTTGATAGCCGGACGGATACCTGCATAGAACAATTCGGATTCCAGGAAGATTTGTCCGTCGGTAATGGAAATTACGTTGGTAGGAATAAAGCCGCCTACCTCGCCTGCCAGGGTTTCGATAACCGGCAGTGCGGTAATGGAACCATTGCCAAGCTCTTTATTGAGTTTTGCAGCGCGTTCCAAAAGACGGGAATGTAAGTAGAATACGTCGCCAGGATATGCTTCACGTCCAGGAGGACGGCGGAGCAGCAGGGACATTGCACGGTATGCAACGGCGTGTTTGGAAAGGTCGTCGTATACGCACAGAACGTCTTTGCCCTGGTCCATGAAATATTCTGCCATTGTTACGCCTGCATACGGAGCGATATACTGCAAAGGAGCAGAATCAGCTGCGGTAGCTGCAACAACAATGCTGTATTCCATTGCGCCGTGCTGTTCGAGAGTACGAACGATACGGGCAACGTTAGAAGCCTTCTGGCCGATAGCAACGTAAATGCAGATTACGTTCTGGCCTTTCTGGTTAAGGATAGTGTCAACAGCAACGGCAGTTTTGCCGATAATAAGTTCGCGCTGGCCACGTCCGATAGGAACGAGAGCGTCGATACATTTAATACCGGTCTGAAGCGGAGTATCTACGGATTCACGGTCAGCAATGCCGTGTGCAGGAGATTCAATCGGGCGTTTTTCAGCATAAGCAATGCTGCCTTTGCCGTCGATAGGTTCGCCCAGTGCGCTTACAACGCGGCCGAGGAGGCCTTCGCCTACGCCAACTTCCATAATGCGTCCGGTTCTGCGTACGATGTCGCCTTCTTTAACAAGGGTATCGCCGCCAAGCAGTACAACGCCGACGTTTTCACGGTCAAGGTTGAGTACCATGCCGGTTACGCCGTTCGGAAGTTCAACCATTTCGCCTGCCATAGCGTTTTTCATACCGATAACGGTTGCGATGCCGTCACCGATTTTTTCAACAATGCCGACTTCTTCAAGGTCTACATCCACTGTGTAATTCTCGAGCTTAGCGCCCATAGCATCGGAGATTTTGGCAGTATCCTGCAGGGAGTATTCATGAATGTCAATGCCATCCATTACAACTTCCATTTTTCTCAGCTTACGCAGTGCGGAAGCATCGAATACTTTATCGCCAACTTGTACTATGATGCCGCCGAGGATAGCCGGGTCAACAACTTTATTCATGTAAATTTCGCTGCCCAGTTTCTCGGTAAGAATTGCAGAAATGGATTGATACTCGGCAGAAGTCAGTTTTTTAGCAGTAGTAACTTTGACTTCCAGCAATTCTTTAATGGAACTGCGGTCAATTTTGAAATCGGACAATTCTTGCTCTATCAAAGCAATATTTTCTTCATTCTTCATATTGTATCAATCACCTCAATCTGCCGGTACAAGCAATGCCCAAAAGGAAGGCAAAGCCCTTTAATCCGGCTTTTATGGAACACAAATCAATATTATTTCATTATTTTATCAACAACGGAACCTGCCAATTTTTCATCTTCTGCAGAATTTAATTTCTGTTCCAGGATTTTACCGGCAGCAACCAAACTAAGTTTGATAACCTGAGCACGTACTTCGCCGAGAGCCTGCTGTTTTTCAAGAGCAATTGCGTCTTTAGCGGAAGCAACAATCTGTTCCTGTTCTGCTTTGGTTTCAGCAATAATCTTGTCATGTACAGACTGAGCAGTTTTACGTGCGCTGTCAATAATGCTCTGTGCTTCCTGACGTACAGTAGCAAGCTGAGCAGCATATTCAGCTTTTAATTTTTCAGCTTCGGCTTTCGCCAATTCAGCGTTTTCCAGGTCGCTTGCGATTTTGTTCTTACGGTCTTCCATCATGTTAATGACGGGTTTATACGCAAATTTTGCAAGTATAAACACGAGGAACAAGAAGTTCAGAACCTGCGCAATTATAGTTGCGTTAAAGTCAATCAATTATGACCCTCCCTTTTACTTTTGTTCAACATCACAAATCAAGCTATTAAATGAAAGGGTTAGCAAATACGAGAACGATTGCTATAACGTAGCAAAGGATAGGCATGGATTCAATAAGGCCTACGCAAACCAGCATGTTGGTAAAGATTTTACCAGCTTCTTCCGGCTGACGAGCCATAGATTCGATAGATTTTCCGCACATATTACCGTTACCAACACCAGCACCGGTAGCAGCACCAAGGCAAACAAGACCTGCACCAATCAAAGATGCAGCCGTAATAATTGCAGTTTCAGACATTTAATTCATCCTTTCAAAATTAATAATTTTTAATTTTCTCTCAAAATTAAAATCAGTGTTCATGGTCAGAAAACGCAAGTGCATAGCTGCCCAATGCCAAAATCGTGAAGATAAAAGCCTGGACAAAGCCAATGAACAAGCTGAACATAACCCAGAACTCCGGAATAATCCAGGGAGATAACTGGTAAAGAACTATGAGCAAAATTTCGCCTGCCAGAATGTTACCGAAAAGACGAAGCGCCATAGTCAACGGTTTGGTAACCGCATCCAGCAAATGCAACACAATAAAGCCAGGAGCAGGTTGCACAAAATGTTTAAAATGTTTGAGACCCTGCCTTGCAACACCTACAATGTAGGCACTAAGGGCAATTAACAGCGAAAGTGCAAAACATGTGTTGATGTCGTTGGTCGGTGAAGTCCAGTGAACACCAATCTGCGGAAGCATACCGATTTCGTTGCTGATTAAGATGAACATAAACAGGGTGATAATAAAGGATGCCATATATTTACGGCCCTTTTCACCAAGGTTCTGATTCATCATGCCATCAAGGAAATCGATAACCATTTCCATCACATTCTGCAAGCCGCTCGGAACTAACTTCGGGTTGCGGGAGACTACGAAAAATAATACAAATACAATAGCCATCGCAATCCAAGTCATATACATTGTCTGCATATTGATTACAATACCTGGTGCTATTTCAGTTGCAGCATAATGTATAATTTCACCTGACTGTTCAGCTCCCTGTGCCATAGCAGCTGCTTCATTTCCCATCCTTTTCAACTCCTTTCCTCACGCTTCCTTCTTGTTAAGTCGGTACGCGAAAAATAATAAATTGATGATTAAAAATATATGTATCAGAAGAAATCCCAGGCTCGCACCGAAAACCGGATATTTCATCCTTAACATCAACACAAAAATGCTGCCCGCCAGGCCTAAGCGATAGTATCTGTACCGCCGCATTATTTTTACTCCCTTACGCGGTGTACCGACGTACGGAAGCGCCTGTTTCATTCCGTGGAACATCACAACGGTGTCCATCACACCTATTACCACACCCCTGAAAAAAGATACGGCAAAATCATGGTTTCCAAATACAAACAAAATCAGTACCAATGGTACAGACCAGAGAAACAGGCGGAAAATAACTTTATAACCACCGCCTTTTACCAGCGGCGTTAAATCAAAGTTTGCCATAATATATTTTATTTAATGTCCTTTGTTGAATTATCGACTGCGGCATTTTCCGCTTGTTGTTCATTATCATCTTCCTGTGGCTTTTCGTCAAGCGGTTTAAAATAAATCAGCTTGAAAATCGCCAGGAAAAACGTGAGGCCCGCAAGGCCAAGGCAGATTTTACGCCAGAAATGGTCTTCCGTCCGGAAATAAGCATCGAGATAATCGCCGCCCCAGTAGGCCAGCAAAAAGTCGATAACCGTCATCATGCCAAGCGAGGAAACAATCGCAAACGCATTCATCATTCTGATGCGCTCAAGTTCCTGCCGGCGCTGCCTGTCAAGGCGTGCTTTAATGCGTCTGGCTATTTCCTGCCGTTTTCTGTCGGCAAGTTTTACTTTTTCCAGATTCTCATTCATGGCGCTCACCAAATTTCACGTCATCATAATATATTAGAAATCTTCATACCTTCTTAATATTATTTTAAAATATTTCACAAATTCTGTCTATATCAAATTACAGTAAATTCGGGTAAATCTTCAACATCAAAACCAAATTCTTTTAAAATCCGGTTTACAATCCTTGCGCAGGCTTCACCGTCGCCGTAAGGGTTAACGGCTTCCGCCATGCTGCGGTAATGGGCGGCGTCATCCAAAAGCAGATTGGTTTCGCGCAGCACATCTTCATAAGCAGTGCCTATAAGCTTTACCGTGCCTGCCGAAACTGCTTCGGGGCGTTCAGTGGTATCGCGCAGCACAAGCACGGGTTTGCCGAGTGCCGGCGCTTCTTCCTGAATTCCGCCGCTGTCGGTAAGCACAATATCCACGCGCGCCATAAGGTTGGCAAACGGTTCGTAGTCCAGCGGCTCTATTAAGTGAACCTGCGGCAGATGCCCAAGCTCCTCATTTACAATCTGGCGTACCTTAGGGTTTTTATGCACCGGGAAAATTGCTTCCACGCCGGGATGCGTACGCAGCACTTCACACAGGGCTTTATAAACATGGCGCATCGGTTCGCCAAGATTTTCGCGGCGGTGCGTAGTCATTAAAATAAGGCGTTTGCCGCTGTCAAGTACTTCATGCAGTGCATCGTCATCAAAGCGGTAATCTTTTTTTACGGTGGTTTTCAAAGCGTCGATAACGGTATTGCCGGTAACTACAATTTTTGCTTCCGGCACGTTTTCGCGCAGCAGGTTGGCTTTGCTTGTCGCGGTAGGCGCAAAATGGTAATCGGCAAGTGCGCCGGTTAATTTGCGGTTCATTTCCTCCGGAAACGGCGAATATTTATTGCCGGTACGCAGCCCTGCTTCAACATGGCCTACCGGAATCTGCGCATAAAAAGCTGCCAGGGCGCCCGCAAAAGTGGTAGTGGTATCGCCATGTACCAGAACAAGGTCCGGCTTAGCTTCTTCCAAAACCTTCTGCAAGCCGCGCAGGGCTTTTTCCGTAACGTCATACAGCGTCTGCCCGGCGCTCATAATATTCAAATCATAATCGGGAGTAATGCCAAAAAGGTGCAGCACCTGATCAAGCATTTCGCGGTGCTGTGCTGTTACAGCCACCAGCGGTTCAATTTCGTCAGGATGTTTGCGCATTTCCAAAACCAGCGGGCACATCTTAATAGCTTCAGGGCGTGTGCCGAAAACTGTCATTACTTTCAGTTTTGCCATCAATCCCACTCCTTATCTGTCATTTAAAATGCCTATCTTTTTGGCGCCAAGCGCGACGCCGGAAATAATACATGCAATAATGCCGGCCGCAAGATAACCGTCAACTTCGGTAAGCAAAATAGCGGCAATGCCCAGCACCG
>ERZ780214.858-NODE-858-length-11779-cov-2.11037_pt1 | contig 11779 bp, 9 predicted proteins | sample MGYA00510976_ERZ780214 | MGnify/ENA primary metagenome ERZ780214 (study PRJEB29588, sample SAMEA2154920) | human gut metagenome | biome: human gut; feature: human-associated habitat; material: faeces | place: Denmark | collected 2008/2010 ... | reverse complement strand
TTTAATTATGCTTTAGACTATAAGATAAGATTACCTTGAAAATCAATGAAGTCAATCGGAAAGCTGTCTGGACAGGTATAATGATTATTCTTTTTTGTGTTATTATTTATTACTTGGTTAAATTGGTTGCTTATATTGGCTCTGTGATATCAGATTTTTTTAATGGCTTGTTTGCTGCTCTTTGAAATAATAGGAAATCATTGATTTTTTATCTCCAAAAGAATCTTGTATGTTATTCATTGAATTTCAATCAGCCATTTGAAATATCATAAATAATAATAGCCCTATCAAACTTTTTTGGTAATGATAGGGCTATTAGCAGAAGAGTAATAAATTAATCTATCTATATGGGATTTAAACTTCATTATAATTACATCATCGAAACCCACACAATACCCAGTACAACCGATACAATGGTGGCTATCAGTCCGGGCATCATAAACGAATGGTTCAGCAGGTATTTGCCTATTCGTGTCGTTCCGGTAGTATCAAAGTTTATGGCGGCTATCACTGTCGGATAGTTGGGCAGGAAAAAATAACCGTTCACAGCTGGGAAAAGCGCGATAAGCATATAAGGAGAAATGCCTAGTGCTATGCCGAGCGGTAACAGAGAACGAACGGTAGCTGCCTGACTGAACAACAAGATGGACATCAGGAACAAGGCCACACCAAACAGCCAAGGCATATCGGTAACAAGGCCGAAAATATTCTCTTTCATAACTTCCATGTTTCCTGCGATGAAGGTATCTCCCATCCATGCGATACCAAAAATTGCAACTACGGCCTGCATTCCTGCATTGAAAACAGAACCTTTTGCTGCCTTTATACCATCTGTTTTTGTGAATAGCAAAATGAGTGAGGCGGCAGAAAGCATCAACACTTCGATAATGTGCGACATCTCCATTTGAACTTCACCTTGAGCTGTTGTAAATGTCGGGCGGAGTCCGTCGATAGATCCGAATAAAACAATACCTATCGTGGCAGCCAAAAAGAGAATGACAGAAGTAAGTGCCTTACCATGGCTTGCCACTTCTGTGGTATGATAACCATCACCGGAAATTTCACCAGCTGCCAGTCGTCTTTGATATTCAGGATCATCTTTCAGTTCCTTGCCGACTTTCATCGAATACAATGCACTGAGAAGAACTCCAACCAGCGTACAGGGAATGGAAATCTTCAGGATATCGAACAGCGAAATGTTATATCCGGCAAGCATACTGAGCATAGCAACCGTTGCTGCCGATATCGGGCTGGCAGTAATAGCCTGCTGCGAAGCGATAACTGCGATACCCAGCGGACGTTCCGGACGAATACCTGTATCTTTGGCAACCTCGGCAATAACGGGAAGAACAGAATAAGCCACATGTCCTGTTCCTGCAAAAAAGGTAAAAAAGTAAGTCACAAACGGGCTTAGCAATGTAATATGATGCGGGTTCTTTCGCAAAATCTTCTCTGCCCACTTCACCATCAGGTCCAGTCCGCCTGCTGCTTGCATACAACTTGCTGCCGCAATGACGGCAACAATCATAAGCATTACATCTATCGGAGGTGCAGTGGGTTGAAGTCCGAATACAAAGGTCAGCACAGCAAGACCAAGTCCGCCCAATATTCCCAGTCCGATACCGCCTACTCTTGCACCGATAATTATCGCCACGAGGACAAATAATAATTGTAATAGCATAAGAATCTTTATGAAATAATTAATACAAGTTTTATTATTTTCTCCAGCCGTAGTCGTTGTGATAAACTATCAGCTTACTCATTCCGCCGTCGATGGTCAGGCATTGTCCGTTGATGAAAGAATTGCGTTCGTCGCAGAGAAACTCTACAGCACGGACGATATCTTCAGGCTCTCCTACCCGTTGTGACGGATGTTGCATGATATCTCCTTCAGTGTAGTCGGGAACATAACTTTCGTCGTGGAACTTACCTGTATCAATCCATCCCGGTGCTATAGCATTGACACGGGCTATACCGGCGAGGCTTACGGCAAGCGCATGGGGCAGTGCGGGAATGCCTCGTATAAGCTTCTGTATCGGACTGTGACTGAAACGCACGGGTTGAGGAAAGGTTTACGATGGAGCCGACACCGGCAAAATGGTGCATGAAGAGCTTGCTAAGCAGATAAGGAGCTGCAACACCGACACGCTGTACATACAAGAAATCATCGTAACTACATCCGCTGAGAACTCCTCCTTTCATCAAGCAAGCATTGTTTATCAGGCAATATATTCCTTGTGGAGTTTCTTCTATCACTCTCGCCGCAAACTTTTGCAATACTTGTTCGTCGGCAATATCTCCTGTAAAGCCATAAACATTCATTTGTTTGGCACATAATTTTTCCGTTACAGTCGCAACGGCATCCCCATCCATATCTATAAAATAGACTGCATTACCTTGCGATGCAAAATACTCTACCAGGCAGCGCCCTATCCCTTTGGCTCCGCCAGTTATAACTATTGTTCTCATTGATTGTTATTTTCTTGTTTGCAAAAATACGGAAATTCATGAGTTCTCCCTATCTTTGTGCCCGATTTTATCAACCGTAACTAGCATGAAACCACAATTATTGATAGCATCTCCTGTATCTGGAAGCGGAAAAACTACTTTTACGCTGGGATTGTTGCGTGTTTTGCAGCAAAGGGGATTGCGTACACAAACATTTAAATGTGGCACTGACTGCATAGATACTCAGTATCATTCGATTGCTGCTGGTTACGATTCTGTAAATCTGGATGCCTGGCTGGCATCCGACAGTCATATCCAGTCTGTTTATAATAAATATGCAGAAAAGGCTGATGTATGTATAACTGAGGGGAGCATGGGACTCTTTGATGGCTATAATCGTATGCAAGGGAGTAATGCTCATATTGCGCGGTTATTGAAGATACCCGTAATATTAGTGGTCAACGCACGTGCAACTGCATATTCAGTAGCACCTGTATTGTATGGATTCAAACATTTCAAGAATTTGGTTCATGTAGCAGGTGTTATTTTTAATCAGGTTACTTCATCCGTTCATATAAATTTGTTGCGTGAAGCTTGCGTCGATGCAGGTGTAGAATGTCTGGGATATTTACCTATAATAGATGATTTTAAATTGCCTTCCCGCCATTTTGGACTGACACTGACTGCCAGGCGTTCTATAGACGAACAAATAGACCAGATCGCTTCTCTAGTGGACAAATATGTGAATGTAGATAAGTTGTTAAGTTTATGTGAACGCATTTTCCCCTGTCAGCATATTCTTCCTTACACATCTGATTCGGAGTTAGAAAACAGACCGATAACAAACAGTAAAAAGTTGCGTATAGCTATCGCACGCGATCCGGCCTTTTGTTTTTTATCGCGTGAAACGATTGATTCCTTGTCACGAAATGGGCAAATCACCTATTTTAGTCCTGTATATGGCAGCGACCTTCCGGAAGCTGATCTGGTTTATATTCCAGGAGGATATCCGGAATTGTTTGCACGTCAGCTATATCGCCGGAAACGATTATTCGGACAGCTTCGCAACTATATTGAGAATGGGGGCAAACTGCTGGCCGAATGTGGGGGAATGCTCCTGCTTTCACACTCTATAACCGCACGTCGTGGGGGAACTGCCTATGAAATGGCCGATATCTTTCCTTTTAATTTTACAGTGACCGATTCGCGAATATGTACTGGCTATCGTCAAATGAATTACCGGAAACTGATGCTGCGTGGTTATGAATCTCATTATACAGAACAGCTTATAACGTCTGAAAATTTAATTCCGGCAGCATCAGTTTATACAATGCGTGGTAATACAGTACCATCTTCGTTCTATCGGCATGATAATGCTTATGCCAGTCTTGTACGCTGGTATTGGGGAGTAAATGATATGCTGGATTTATGGAGTGATGAAGATCTTTTATAGCCGTTCTTTAAAAACGGATATTTATTCCAGCCATAACTGTAGCCCGTGGCATCGGATATCCTGCATTAATCTCATATTTTTGCGCCAGCAAGTTCTCACCGCGTGCCCAGATATTCAGCCAGCGGCAAGCTTGATATGAAGCCCGTATGTTCCATAAAACAAATTCTTCTGTTTTAATTGGATCGGTTTGTGTATAAAGTCCGGAGATATATTGTATGCCAGTAGATATATCCCAATGTCTATAGTTAAAGTTGACTCCGGTATAAAGCTTGTGCTTTGGGGCTGCCAAAACAGGATTTTTTATATGCAGATAACTATAATTCCCGTCGACAGACCAATATTGACTGATACGCCAGGCTGCTTGTAATTCTATTCCGGAATTTTCTATTTCGCCGGAATTCTGATTTAGCATACCACTACCATTGGGATTGGGAAGAGTTTAAATAAGATTTTTCCCGTCAATGTAAAACAAGTTTACTCCATATGCTAATCTGCCGTTCAGCAATTGTTGCGAAAAAGCCAATTCATAATTCCACATGGATTCCGGTTGTAAATCGGGGTTCTGTGACGGAAACATATACATCTCCCGTAGAATTGGGTAATGGAAGCCCTTCGATGCAGAAGCTTTCATTTCAATCGTATGGGGCAAATGAAAAGCCAGTCCTGCTTGTGGCACCCATTCCAATCCAACACGTGAATGATGATCTGCGCGAAGTCCGGCATTGAAAGTCAGCCAAGTTCCTATATTTTGGCGCAGATCAACATAGCCAGCCAATTCGTTTTCATGCTTGTTTACCAGATCTGATGTTGTACCTATATGCTCTCCACTTACATATTCATTCCAAGCCTTACCTCCGTATCGAAACCAGTCAACCCCTGCTGTTATTCGGTTTCCCTTAAAAAGCTGCATACTCTGATAGAGTGAAACTCCCATTATATTATCCCGTGAGTTGAAACGTTCATCCTGAGGTTTCTCTTCTTTTGAAGGTGTATATCCGTCGTTAATCCAATGTTTTCCCCAATTGTAAAAAAAACTCAGACCTCCGGATGTCTGTTCATAGTTGTTTTCAATAGCGAATAAAGTTACCCCTCTCGTAATACGCTGGTCACCGTCGAGCAACGGAGCCGTTATCGGTCCCGGATATGATGCATTGAAATGGGTTATGTTTATATCTCCTTGCAAACTCCAGTTGCCGGTCATTTCATAGCCTAATTTTGCATATCCTCCGTATTGTTCAAACTCCATATTGTCGCGATGCCCGTCTGTACGATTATACGAACCTGACACTACACTGGAAAAACGTCCTTTACGAATACGGCTGGTGAATTCTGATTCTAATGTGTTGTAAGAACCATATCCCATGTGAATGTTAGTATTTACACCGTTGTCATGCATTTTTCGGGTGACAATATTTATTACGCCACCCATTGCATTGGAGCCATAGAGTACGGATGCCGGACCTCTTAGAACTTCTACCCGATCGGCAAGGAATGACTGGTAAGCATCTGCTATAGGGTGACCGAATATACCGGCATATTGTGGATGACCGTCAATCATAACCATTAATCTGCCTGTCCCGCCACTTAGACCACGCAGCGAAATACCTCCAGCAGCACCAGTTGAAACCCCATATCCCATGATACCTCTTGAGGTGACAAACAGTCCCGGAATTTGTTCGGTAAGCACAGGTAATAAAGAGGGTTGCATGGCATGTTCTATGTCGATGCGGTTGATTACGGAAACAGTTTGTGAAAGATGGCGCACATCTGTCTCGTTACGGCTTCCTGTAACCACTACCTCTCCTATTTCATAAACTTTGCTTGCACGAATTGTATCATGTTTTTGTTCTTGCGACATCCCTGGGGTACAGATCAGGTTCAAAAAGCCTGCAAAAACAATTGTTTTTCTTATATTGGTTATTCTATTCATTACTGATTTTGATTTTAATGGCAAAGATACCCTATTTCAGGATATAATACTTACCTCGATTACTGATTATGTTTACTTTATTACGGTTTCTTAGATAAGAAGTGATGTTTTTATAAGCAGTTTATTAGTTTATATAGATTGTACGCGCATTTCTTTTCAGACAAAATACAAGAAAAGTAATGTAAATATTAGAGAAAAAATCATATCTTTGCATTATGATTGAATTAGCAAAACATATTGAAGTATTACTCCTGGAGAACGATTGCGTGATTGTTCCTGGTCTGGGAGGCTTTATAGCTCACGATCGTTCGTGTGTATACAACGAAGATACGGGAGAGTTTTGTCCGCCGGCACGTACAATCGGCTTTAATCCTCAACTTGTCATGAATGACGGTTTGCTTGTACAGTCTTATATGCAAGCATATAATACGGATTTTCCTGATGCAACCCGCAAGATAGAAAAGCTCGTACAGAAACTGAAAGAAGATATTTACCGATACGGACATATATATTTGAACAATGTAGGTACGTTGTATTATAATATGAACGGAGTATATGAATTTGAACCGGAAGCAAATGGTTTCTTTACTCCTTCATTATATGGACTTCAAGGATTCACATTTCCAATGTTGTCACCAGAGAATGGACCTCAGGAGAAACCTTTGGTCGAATATGCTATGCCCCGCACGATAAAGACCAGTACACGCCGTTCGTCCTTTCATTATCGCAGATGGAGTAAGAATATTGTGGCAATAGCAGCTGCAATATTGTTGTTTTTCTTGTTTTCTATTCCAGTAGAAAACACCTACTTGGATGATGCTGAATATGCTTCTTTAGGTTCGACTGGATTATTTGATGCTATCAAAAATCATTCTATGGCATCAAGTATTATTACGGTCTCTCCTTCTGTTCAGCAACAGGAAAAGAAACAAAAAACAGTAAAAAAACAATCTGTAAAGAATAATATCAATACACTGAAACCGGTTGCTGTGAAAATTGAAAAAGTTGCAGCAGCTCCATCGGCAAAGCCGGCAGCACATGTTGTAAAGGATGTGAAGCAACCAGTAGAAAAAAAGACTCCTGCAGCTAATAAAGTGCCGCAAAAAGCGACTACAAAAGCTGGCATTTATATTATAGTTGCAAGTCTGGCAACAAATAGTGACGCAATGCAAGTCGTAAAACAAATGCAGCAAAAAGGTTATAAGGAAGCGCAAATTCTGGAATCGGACGGACGTTTCCGTGTTGCAATCAACCGATATACTAATCAGACTGATGCATATAAACAGATTAAAGAATTGAAGAAAAATGCAGATTTTGCGTCAGCATGGGTGCTTACAACTAAATAAACCGAGAATAATCACATTATGAAAAGAGTCAGATGTCCGAAGTGTGACAACTACATACAATTTGATGAAACAAAATACGAAGAAGGTCAGTCATTGGTATTCGTATGCGATAATTGTAAAAAACAGTTTGGTATCCGTATTGGAAAATCCAAACTGAGTGCAGGTTCCCGTCGTGAAGAAGTCGTTGATGAGAGAGAAGGAACGCAAGATTTTGGCAACGTGATAGCTATAGAAAATGTTTTCGGCTATAAACAAGTGCTTCCTTTGCATGAAGGTGATAATATAATAGGTCGCCGTAGTAAAGGGAATGAAATTGATATTCCTGTAGAAACAAATGATCCAAGCATGGATCGCCAGCATTGCGTGCTGAATGTAAAGCAAAACAAACAAGGGAAAATCGTATATACCCTACGGGATAATGACAGCATAACGGGAACTTTCCTGATGAATGAACTTTTAGGTCCCAAAGATCGTGTACGTATAGAAGACGGAGCCATTTTTACTCTTGGAGCAACTACGCTCATTTTACGAGCAGCAGAAGAAAAATAAATTTTTATATATTAAGGATAACTAAACTAAATAACCTAACTTTTTAACCTAACTTTGTTATGGCATCAAACAACGTAATGATTGTACGCCACAAGCTATTGGAAAAACTGGTCGCTTTGTGGAAGGAAAACCAGCTAGTTGAAAAAATAGATCGTGTTCCTTTGGAATTCAGTCCTCGTCGTTCTCAACCTGTAGGACGCTGCTGTATTCATAAAGAACGCGCCGTAACGAAATATAAGTCACTTCCGTTGCTGGGCTGGGATATGTCTGATGAAACGGATGAACTGACTCCTCTATCGGAATATGCCCGTCAGGCATTGGATCGTAGAAACAAACTTAAAGAAAATATTCTGTGTGTTATAGATGAAGCATGCTCTTCTTGTGTACAGGTTAATTACGAAGTAAGTAATCTGTGCCGTGGTTGTGTGGCCAGAAGCTGCTATATGAACTGCCCGAAAGGAGCTGTACATTTCGACAAGAAAACAGGACAGGCACATATTGATCATGATACTTGTATCAGCTGTGGTATTTGTCATAAAAGTTGTCCTTATCATGCGATTGTATATATTCCGGTACCTTGTGAAGAAGCATGTCCGGTAAAAGCAATCAGCAAAGATGAAAATAATATAGAGCACATAGACGAAAGCAAATGTATTTATTGCGGAAAGTGTTTGAATGCATGTCCGTTTGGCGCAATTTTCGAGATATCTCAGGTATTCGATGTGTTGGAAGCAATACGCCGTGGTGAACAGGTTGTTGCAATTCCAGCTCCTTCTGTACTGGGACAGTTCGATGCAACTATCGACCAGGTTTACGGAGCTTTGAAAGAGGTAGGCTTTGCTGATGTAATAGAAGTTGCCGAAGGAGCTATGCAGACAACAAGCAATGAGGCACACGAATTACTTGAAAAGCTGGAGGAAGGACAAAAGTTTATGACAACCTCATGCTGTCCTTCATATATTGAGCTAGTAAACAAGCATATTCCTGCTATGAAGCCTTATGTGTCAGGTACAGGCTCTCCTATGTATTATGCTTCACGTATTGCCAAAAAGAAATATCCGGAAGCAAAAGTTGTTTTTATAGGTCCGTGTATTGCAAAGCGTAAAGAAGCACAGCGTGATGAGTGTGTAGACTACGTAATGACATTCGAGGAATTACATTCAGTATTCCGTGGATTAGGTATTGAGCTGGCTCAAGCCAACCCGTATAAGGTTGCCTATGAATCTGTTTGTGAAGCCCATGGCTTTGCACAAGCTGGTGGTGTTGCAGGAGCAGTTAAGTCATATTTGGGTCCTAAGGCAGATGGTATAAAGATGCTGCAGTTCTCAGACTTCAACAAGAAGAGTATTGGACAGATGCGTGCATGGGCTAAGACAGGAAAAGTGGATGCCCAATTCATCGAAATGATGGCATGCGAAGGAGGATGTGTAACAGGACCAAGTGCTTATAATGATTCTGTTTCAGGAAAACGCCAGTTGAATCAAGATTTGCTGAAGCGTACGCTGAAATATGAAAATTATAAAGAAGAATAATTTCTTCTCTACCTTATGAGAAGTTTAATAGAACGTCTTCATCGGGAGCATACACTGGCTCCCGGTGAATTTCGTATCTTATTGAGTCAGTGTAATGATAAGGATTTATCCTATATCAATGCTCTTGCAAGAGAGGTTTCACATGCTAGCTTTGGAAACCGGATTTTTATCCGGGGACTTATTGAAGTTGGCAACCGATGTAAGAATGACTGCTACTATTGTGGTATCCGGCGTAGTAATCATCTGATAGAACGCTATCATTTGGATGAAGAAACAATGCTAGCGTGTTGCCGACATGGTTATGAACTGGGATTCCGGACGTTTGTTCTTCAGGGAGGAGAAATGAATGATGATGAAATGATTATACGTACTGTATCCTCTATTCGAAAAGAGTTTCCAGACGTAGCAATTACACTTTCATTAGGAGAAAAAGAAACATCTGTATACGAACGTTTTTTCCAGGCTGGAGCTAACAGATATTTACTTCGTCACGAAACGCATAACGAGCTTCATTATCGCAAACTTCACCCTGAAGCTATGTCTTTGTCCAACCGTCTGAGGTGTCTGGCAGACTTGAAGCGTATTGGTTTCCAGACTGGAACTGGGATTATGGTAGGAAGCCCATATCAGACTATTGATAATTTGATAGAAGATATCCTTTATATCGAAAACCTTCAACCAGAAATGATCGGTATTGGACCGTTTCTTCCACATCATGATACTCCTTTTGCAATGATGCCTTCGGGAAGTTTGAACCAGACACTGCTCCTACTCTCCATTTTCCGTCTGATGCATCCTCATGCTTTAATTCCTTCTACAACAGCACTTGCTACCCTTTCTCCAGAAGGACGAGAAAAAGGCATATTGGCAGGAGCCAATGTAGTAATGCCTAACCTCTCTCCCGTCATACAACGGAGCAAATATTCCTTATACGATAATAAGGCTTCTCTAGGTGCTGAAGCAGCCGAAGGACTTCTTCTGTTGGAACAGCGACTGAAAGTAATAGGATATGTCATAGATAAAGGTCGAGGAGATTACAACGCATACTAAACATCGTTTTATTATTAAATATAAAGTCAATTATGTATAAAATAGATTCACCTCATGCAGAAGAATTCATCAATCACGATGAAATCATGGCTACACTGGATTATGCAAAAGCCAACAAAGACAATCGTGAGTTGATTCGTTCTATCATAGATAAAGCTCGCGACTGTAAAGGACTTTCTCATCGTGAAGCTGCCGTTCTGTTGGAATGTGACGACAATGATTTGTTGGAAGAAATATATGCACTGGCACGCGAGATCAAACAGCGCTTTTACGGTAACCGTATTGTTATGTTTGCTCCGCTTTATTTGTCAAACTACTGTGTAAACAGTTGCGTATACTGTCCTTACCACATCAAAAACAAGTCGATTGCCCGCAAGAAGCTTACTCAGGATGAGATTCGCCAGGAAGTCATTGCATTGCAAGATATGGGACATAAACGTCTTGCTATCGAGGCTGGTGAAGATCCACTGCATAACCCGATAGAATATATCCTGGAATCTATAAAGACCATTTACAGCATTAAGCATAAAAATGGAGCTATCCGTCGTGTGAATGTAAATATAGCTGCAACAACAGTCGAAAATTACCGTCGTTTGCACGATGCAGGAATTGGAACTTATATTTTGTTTCAGGAAACTTATCATAAAGAGAACTATGAAAAACTTCATCCACGCGGACCCAAAAGTAATTATGCATATCATACAGAGGCAATGGACCGCGCTATGCAGGGAGGTATCGATGATGTAGGAATAGGAGTACTATTCGGACTTAATACATATCGGTACGATTTTGTTGGTATGTTGATGCATGCTGAACACTTAGAAGCTACATACGGAGTAGGACCTCATACTATTAGTGTTCCGCGTATCTGTTCGGCCGATGACATCAATGCATCTGATTTTGAAAATGCTATTTCAGATGATATCTTCCAGAAAATTGTGGCTGTGATCCGTATCAGCGTTCCTTATACAGGTATGATTGTTTCTACTCGCGAATCTCAACGCTCACGAGAAAAAGTATTGGCATTAGGAGTTTCTCAACTTAGTGGAGGTTCACGTACAAGTGTTGGTGGGTATGTACACGAAGAAACTCCCGAAGAAAATTCGGCACAGTTTGATGTAAGCGATCGCCGTACTCTTGATGAAATAGTATCCTGGCTGTTGAGATTAGGGTATATCCCCAGCTTCTGTACAGCCTGTTATCGAGAAGGTCGTACGGGAGACCGTTTCATGTCGCTGGTAAAAACCGGACAAATAGCCAATTGTTGTGCTCCAAATGCGCTGATGACCCTACAGGAATATTTGGAAGATTATGCTTCTCCAGAAACGCATGAATTGGGTGTGAAAATGATCCGTGAACAGATGGAACAGATTCCTAATCCTGCTATCCGTCGTCGTGCTTTGGAAAATCTGGAACGTATTTCCGAGGGACAACGAGATTTCAGATTCTAATTAATAAAGTTTGAATTTTA
>ERZ780214.847-NODE-847-length-11906-cov-1.96262_pt1 | contig 11906 bp, 10 predicted proteins | sample MGYA00510976_ERZ780214 | MGnify/ENA primary metagenome ERZ780214 (study PRJEB29588, sample SAMEA2154920) | human gut metagenome | biome: human gut; feature: human-associated habitat; material: faeces | place: Denmark | collected 2008/2010 ... | reverse complement strand
AAGACCAGGCAGATATGCGCGGCATCCGTGTTCTGGAAGAACGGCGGGAAAATGGAGTGATTGTCAGTACCGTGATGATCGAGACCGAGAATGCATCCGTTGCGATGGGAAGGCCAAAGGGGACGTACATTACGATCGAGGCGCCGGAGATGATCGAGGAAGATGCCGGATACCACAGGGATATTTCTTTGGAGCTGGCAAAGATCATGCGGAATCTTCTGCCGGGAAAAGAGATTGAAAAAAATTTAAAAAAGGGGCTGGAAGTCGCGGCACTGGTTGTCGGACTGGGCAACCGGGAAGTGACGCCCGATGCGCTGGGACCGAGAGTGGTGGATAATTTATTTATCACCCGCCATATCCTGAATGAATTCGGAACGTACGCATTCCAGAGAGAAGATGTGGGAAAAGTCAGCGGAATCGTGCCGGGGGTTATGGCGCAGACCGGTATGGAATGTGTGGAGATTCTAAAGGGTGTGGTAAAAGAGACGAAACCGGATTTTCTGATCACGGTCGATGCGCTGGCGGCAAGAAGCATCCGGCGGCTGGGACGGACGATCCAGCTGACGGATACGGGAATCACGCCGGGAAGCGGAATCGGCAATCACCGCAATGCCATCAACCGCAAAAGTGTGGGCGTTCCCGTGATTTCTCTCGGTGTGCCGACGGTCGTGGATGCGGCAACGATTGTCTCGGATGCCATGACGGAATTTATTTCCGCATTATCGCTTTCGGATCTGCAGAAGCTGGATGAGAGGGAGCGGCAGGAACTGGCAAGGGAACTGCTCTCGCCACAGCTGAATGGTCTTTTTGTCACACCGAAAAACATTGATGACTCGATCAAAAATTTAAGTTTTCTGATTTCGGAGGGACTCAATATTGCGCTTCTGGGAGATAAAGAGGAATAGGGACAAAAGAAAAGGCATATAATTCTCTCAAGGTGGTGATAGGGTGAGGAGACGATTGCTTCTTTTTCTGGTGACGATAGATTTTGTGCTGGTCTGTGCTTTTGCGTATTGCTGGGGTGGCGGACTGGTGCAGTTTCTGGGGCAGAATCTGTCCCTGAAATTTTATAACGGAGTGCTTAATCTTTATGTGCCGGGGGTACTGGGGGCGCAGGAGGAAGGAATTCCGAATATATACCGGGATGTGACGGCTTCCATGTATCCGGCAATTGCACAAAACGAGCAGCGGCTGTGGTATGAATCACAGGAGGAAAACCTGGCGTATTATGAGAATCAGGCAGCAGAGGAAAACGAACATAACGGAACAGCCAGTGCAGCAGGAAAGTCAGAATGTGGACGAGACTCCGACACAAAAAGAGTCCAAAAAGCCGGAGAAAAAAACAGAAACTTCCGGGAAAAAAGTTTCTGTCAACCGCAAAAAACTGCAGGATTTTGATTATCTGAGACAGACCTTTTATCAGGTTGATAATACAACGACCATCGGGAAAAATCAGCTGGACGTGGATAAGCTGATGAAACCGGATCTAAGGATTGACCAGTCGGTGGACGGCCCGCAGATTTTAATTTATCATACCCATTCCCAGGAACGGTATGCCGATTCAAAAGATGAAAAAACGGGTGTTGTCGGAGTGGGAGATTATCTGACGGAATTGTTGGAAGAGGAAGGATTTCAAGTCATGCATCATAAAGGAGAATACGATGTGGGCGACCGGGATCATGCATATTCCAAGGCAGCCCCGTCGATTCAGAAAATCATAAATGATAATCCATCGATTCAGGTAGTGATCGATTTACATAGAGACGGCGTGGGAGAAAACACGCGTCTGGTGACAACGCAAAACGGAAAAAAGATGGCAAAGATCATGTTTTTTAACGGACTGAGCAGAACAACGGCTTCCGGAGATATTCCGTATTTAAAAAATCCGTATATTTCCGATAATCTGGCGTTTTCGTTTCAGATGCAGCTTGCCGCTGCGGAATATTATCCGGATTTTACAAGGCGGATTTATCTAAAAGGGTACCGCTTTAATATGCATTTTTGTCCGAAGAGTATGCTGGTGGAAGTGGGCGCACAGACGAATACGTTTGAGGAAGCAAAAAATGCGATGGAACCACTTGCAGATCTGTTTGCAAAAGTGTTGAAATAACGGCTGTAAATGTTACAATGTACTTATATTGAGGAGGGCATTTTTTATGGTTGATTATACAGAAGGCTCAGGCAGACAGTATCACACAGGCGTGGGACCGCAGGACATAGGTAAGTATGTGATCCTGCCGGGAGATCCCAAACGATGTGCAAAGATTGCGGAATTTTTAACGGATGCAAAGCAGGTGGCAGATAACCGGGAATTTACGACTTACACCGGAACGTTAGATGGCGTCAGGGTGAGTGTGACTTCCACCGGAATCGGCGGACCGTCGGCTGCGATTGCCATCGAGGAGCTTTCCAAATGCGGTGCACACACGTTTTTGCGTGTAGGCACCTGCGGCGGAATGCAGGAAAATATACTTGGCGGAGATCTGGTGATTGCAGACGGAGCGATCCGGATGGAGGGGACAAGCCGCGAGTATGCACCGGTCGAATATCCGGCTGTCCCGGATTTTACAGTGACTACTGCACTGGTACAGGCAGCAAAAAAACGCGGGATACGTCATCATGTCGGCGTTGTACAGAGCAAGGATTCCTTTTTCGGACAGCATGAGCCGCAGATTATGCCGGTAAGTTATGAGCTCACGCAGAAATGGCAGGCATGGCTTAGGATGGGATGTCTGGCATCGGAGATGGAATCGGCGGCACTTTTTATTGCCGGAAGTTTTTTGCATGTGCGTGTGGGCGCCTGCTTTCTTGTCCTTGCCAATCAGGAGCGGGAAAAAAGGGGGCTGCCGAACGTGCAGGTGCATGATACAACGCAGGCAATCGCTACAACTGTGGATGCCATCCGGTTGCTGATACAGGAGGATAAAGATGCAGACAGATTATAAAGAACTGATCCGGAGTGCGTTTCAGGCGAGAAAGCGGGCGTATACACCGTATTCCCGTTTTCAGGTGGGTGCGGCTCTTCTGGCCAAAAACGGAACTGTGTATCAGGGATGCAATATAGAAAATGCTTCCTATCCTGCAACAAACTGTGCCGAACGTACGGCATTTTACAAGGCGGTCAGTGAGGGTGTGCGGGAATTTCAGGCGATTGCAATCGTTGGTGGAAGTGTTTTGTACCCAAAAACGGCAGAGGAAAACCAATGTACGGATCTTTGCAGTCCGTGTGGAATCTGCAGACAGGTGATGCGGGAATTCTGTCCGGGAGATTTTGAGATTGTACTTGCAAGGTCCCAGGAGGACTATGAAGTACACACGCTGGAGGAACTGCTGCCTCTTAGTTTTGGACCGGAAAATCTTAAGAAACAGGGAGGGGAGTAAATTATGGACAGACGATTGAAACGTGTTTTTGTAATAGTACTCGATTCGATGGGAATGGGAGCGATGGCAGATGCCGCACGCTTCGGAGATGAAGGTGCCGATACATTGGGGCATATTTCACAGACCGTGGAACATTTTTATATTCCAAATCTGGCATCTTTAGGGCTGGCAAACCTGAAATCCTTAAAACAGGTACAGCCGCAGGAACATCCACTTGGATATTATGCGGCACTGAATGAAAAAAGCAACGGAAAAGACACCATGACCGGACACTGGGAGATGATGGGGATTGAAACAAAAAAGCCTTTCATCACCTTTACGGAACATGGATTTCCGCCGGAGCTGATCGCAGAACTGGAAAAAAGATGCGGCAGAAAAATTATAGGAAACCGGGCGGAAAGCGGAACAAAGATTTTAGAGGAACTCGGCGAGCAGGAAATCAGGGAAGGAAAGCTGATCGTGTACACATCGGCAGATTCGGTTCTGCAGATCTGCGGGAACGAGGAGACGATGGGATTAGAGACCCTGTAAGTCGGAAAGATCCATGATATTTTTGACGGATACGGAATTACAAAAAGTCTGCATTCGACCAGCAGTGTCCATGGGATGGACCAGACCATTGCGCTGGCCCAATCCGATTTCTGCGGTTTGTGCTTTACCAATCTGGTCGATTTTGATGCCCTGTGGGGACACCGGAGAAATCCGATCGGATACGGAGAGGAAATCGAGAGGTTTGACAAAAAGCTCGGAGAACTTATGCCACTGCTTAAAAAAGAGGATCTGCTGATGATCACGGCGGACCATGGAAACGATCCAACGTATAAGGGCACGGATCACACAAGAGAGCAGGTGCCGCTGCTTTTGTATTCGCCATCCGATCAGGGAAGCGGGTCGCTCCCGACACAGGATACATTTGCGGTGATCGGGGCGACCATTGCGGATAATTTTGGAGTGCAGATGCCGGCAAATACGATCGGCACATCACTTCTTCCGTTGTTATAGTTTGCAGAAGAGAGGGAAAAGCCGATGATGAATCGATTTATTGCACACAATATGCCAAAAATAGAGCTGCACTGTCATCTGGACCGATGGACTGCAGTTCACTGGCAGAGTATCTGGAGAAGTTTGAACTGCCGCTTGGCTGCCTGCAGACGAAGGAGGGACTTTCGGCAGCAGCACAGGATCTGGCACTTTCTGCAGCAAAAGAACAGGTCAAGTATCTGGAAGTGCGTTTTGCACCTGCATTTTCCATGGAGCAGGGGCTTTCGGTTCGGGAAATCTTAGAGAGCGTCCGGGATGGCCTGAAAAAAGCAGAAGAAAAAGCGGACATCCTGACCGGAATGATTGTCTGCACCATGCGCAATCTGGAAACCGAAAAAAATATTGCCATGTTAAAAGAAGCGCGGGAATTTCTCGGAAACGGTGTCGTTGCCTGTGATCTGGCAGGGGATGAAAAGGCGTACCCGACAGCAGCGTTTGCGGACGTATTTGCCACTGCAAAAAAATATGGCATGCCATATACCATCCATGCAGGAGAATGTGGAAGCAGGGAAGAAATCCGTACGGCCATTGAACTGGGAACATCGCGGATCGGTCACGGAATTGCCATGAGCGGGGACGAGGAATTAAAGAAGGAAGTTGCAGAGAAAAAGATCGGAGTGGAACTGTGTCCGACGAGTAATCTGCAGACAAAGGCGGTCACGGATTTTACAGACTATCCGTTCCGGGAATTTTACGATGCCGGAATTTTGCTTTCCATCAATACGGACAACCGTACCGTCAGCGATACCAGCTGTACGGATGAATATATGCGTCTGGCAGAAGCCGGGATGTTTCAAGAGCCGATGTGTGAGAAAATTTATATGGCTTCGCTGCATTCGGCATTTGCGGACGATGATACCAAACAGGTATTATGGAAAAAGTGGATGTCAATGTTTGATTTATAGACCTGTTTTCGGTATAATGTAACATTGCGTAGGTTCTATCAGCATCTGATGGACCGTACTTATCAAACGATAAATTATAGTAGAAAGAAAAAGAGGAATAAGATGTCAATCGATCAGAGCAAAATTCGTAATTTTTGTATTATTGCCCATATTGATCACGGTAAGTCTACACTTGCGGATCGAATCATAGAAAAAACAGGAACGCTGACCAGCCGTGAGATGCAGGCACAGGTTCTCGATAATATGGATCTGGAGCGTGAGAGGGGAATCACGATCAAATCCCAGGCAGTGCGCATCATTTATCAGGCAAAGGATGGAGAGGAATATATTTTTAACCTGATTGATACGCCGGGACATGTGGATTTTAATTATGAAGTATCCCGGAGTCTTGCAGCGTGTGATGGTGCCATCCTGGTTGTGGATGCCGCACAGGGGGTGGAAGCCCAGACACTTGCCAATGTCTATCTGGCACTGGATCATGATCTGGATGTACTTCCGGTTATTAATAAGATAGATCTGCCGAGTGCACGCCCGGAAGAGGTCGCACAGGAAATCGAGGATGTGATCGGTATCGAGGCAATGGATGCCCCGCGTATTTCTGCAAAGACCGGACTGAATATTGAGGAAGTGCTTGAACAGATCGTGACAAAGATTCCGGCACCTGCCGGAGATCCGAAGGCACCGCTTAAGGCGTTGATCTTCGATGCGCTGTATGATTCCTATAAGGGGGTAATTGTTTTCTGCCGGATCAAGGAAGGTACCGTCAAAGTGGGAACCAAAATCAAAATGATGGCCACAGGAGCCGAGGATCTGGTGACAGAAGTGGGATATTTCGGTGCCGGGCAGTTTATTCCGTGTGACGAGCTTTCCGCAGGTATGGTTGGATATATCGCGGCGAGCATTAAAAATGTGCGCGATACACGTGTCGGAGACACTGTGACAGAGCTCGACCGCCCGTGTGCAGAACCGCTTCCGGGATATAAAAAGGTCAATCCGATGGTGTACTGCGGATTATATCCGGCAGACTCTGCCAAGTATCCGGATCTGCGGGATGCGCTTGAAAAACTGCAGGTCAATGATGCATCGTTACAGTATGAACCGGAGACGTCCCTTGCCCTGGGATTTGGATTCCGCTGCGGATTCCTTGGATTACTGCATCTTGAGATTATTCAGGAGCGTTTAGAGCGTGAGTTTAATCTGGATCTTGTGACTACGGCACCCGGTGTTATTTATAAGGTGCACAAGACCAACGGAGAAGTGTTTGACCTGACCAATCCGTCCAATCTGCCGGACCCTTCGGAGATTGAATATATGGAGGAACCGTTTGTATCGGCAGAGATCATGGTAACCAGCGAGTATGTCGGGGCAATTATGAAGCTTTGTCAGGAACGCCGCGGTATTTATATCAGCATGGATTATATTGAAGCAACCCGTGCCGTGATCAAATATGATATGCCACTGAATGAGATTATTTACGATTTCTTTGATGCATTAAAGTCGCGGTCCCGCGGATATGCCTCTTTTGATTATGAAATGAAAGGATATGTCCGTTCCGACCTTGTCAAACTGGATATTCTTATTAATAAGGAGATGGTGGACGCCTTAAAACTTGATATCCTGATCAACAAAGAACAGGTCGATGCCCTTTCCTTTATCGTGTTCAAAGACAGTGCTTACGAGCGTGGAAGAAAAATGTGTGAGCGTCTGAAAGAAGAGATTCCGAGACATCTGTTTGAAATCCCGATTCAGGCAGCCGTAAACGGAAAAGTCATCGCTCGTGAAACGGTTAAGGCCATGCGCAAGGATGTCCTGGCAAAATGTTACGGCGGTGATATTTCCCGTAAGAAAAAGCTTCTGGAGAAACAGAAGGAAGGAAAGAAGAGAATGCGTCAGGTCGGCAGCGTAGAAGTGCCGCAGGAGGCATTCATGAGTGTATTGAAACTGGATGAAGACTGATTCTATGAATGAAAAGAAACTGGAATTATATATTCATATCCCTTTTTGCGTGAAAAAGTGTGATTACTGTGATTTCCTGTCCTTTCCGGCAGACAGCAATACACAGATCAGATATGTGCATGCCCTGCTGCAGGAAATCCGTTATTACGGAAATCTGTTTGGGGATTATCATGTCCCGACAATTTATATCGGAGGGGGTACGCCGAGCTGGCTGGAGGAAAATCTGATTTACACCGTGCTGCAGCAGGTTGCTTCGAGTTTTCATGTGGAGGCGGATGCGGAGATCAGCATCGAGTGCAATCCGGGAACGGTGACGGCAAAGAAACTGAATGTCTATCAGAGTGCGGGGATCAACCGCCTCTCGATCGGACTGCAGTCAACAAACAATGAGGAGCTGAAAGCACTTGGAAGAATTCACACGTATGATCAGTTTTTAAAAACGTATGAGCTGGCGAGAAATGCAGGGTTTGAAAATATCAATATTGATCTGATGAGCGGTCTGCCTTACCAGACGCTGGACAAATTTTTGGAATCCCTGCAGACGGTGATCCGCCTGAAACCGGAACATATTTCGGCATATTCCCTGATCATAGAAAAGGGGACACCGTTTTATGAACGGTATAAGTTTGACGCAGTGAAGCAGGAAGCCGGACTTCATACAGAGATTCTTCCGGACGAGGATGAGGTATACCGCATTTATAAGGCCACGCAGGATGTATTGAAACAGGCAGGATACCGGCAGTATGAAATCTCCAATTTTGCCCAGCCAGGGTATGCCTGCAGACATAACATCGGCTACTGGACCAGAGAAAATTATCTGGGGCTGGGGCTGGGGGCATCTTCCCTGGTGGAAAATGTCCGGTATACCAACACCCGGCAGCTGTATGAGTATGGAGAATTTTGTGACCACCTGCAGGAAAAGTCTCCGGCAGAGTTTTTAAAAGACGGGGAGCATGCCGTACCAGAGGATCTCTGGATTGGCAGCTGTGTACAGGAACAGGCACAGATTCTGACAAGAAAAGAGCAGATGGAGGAATTTATGTTTCTGGGGCTGCGGATGAATGAGGGAGTAACCAGAGCAGCGTTTGAGAAAAGCTTTGGGGTACCGATTGAGGCCGTGTATCTGGAAACACTTCGCAAGCTGAAAGAACAGGGACTTTTGCAGATGGTTGCTGGCAGGATTGCACTGACCGACAAGGGGATGGATCTGGCCAACTACGTGATGGCGAAGTTTCTTTTATAAAATATAATTATAAAATAAAAATAAAATAGCATCAGGGTGTTGACAAAAAAACACCTTGGTGCTATTTTAATAGCAGAACGATATTAGCACTCTAAGTAAATGAGTGCTAACAAACCAAAAACAACCGGTGAAGGTTCAGGAACAGGAGACGGGAAAATGGCAGACGAGAATATGGAATTGGATGAAAGAAAAGTAAAAATTCTGGATGCAGTTATCCGTAATTATCTTGCAACCGGTGAACCTGTGGGATCACGAACCATTTCAAAATATACGGATCTGAATTTAAGTTCTGCAACCATCCGCAATGAGATGGCAGATCTTGAAGAACTTGGTTATATCGTGCAGCCACATACATCAGCAGGAAGAATTCCTTCAGACAAAGGCTATCGGTTTTATGTGGATCATCTGATGCAGGAAAAAGACCGGGAAGTCAAAGAAATGAAGGACTTCGTAATAGAAAAAACCCAGAAGATGGATGAGGTATTAAAAAAGGTTGCAAAGATGCTTGCAAACAACACCAATTATGCGACAATTGTTTCCGCACCGACTTACAGTGGAAACAAAGTAAAGTTTATGCAGCTGTCCAATGTAGATGAGAAACATATACTGGCAGTTATCGTAATGAACAGCAACATGGTAAAGAATCAGATGATCGACGTGGAAGAATCGCTCGACAACGAAACTTTACTGAAACTGAACATTCTGCTGAATACAGCATTGAATGGGTTGTCGCTGCAGGAAATCAATCTGGGAACGATTTCCAAACTGAAAGAGCAGGCAGGCGTGCACAGTGAGATTGTTTCCCATGTGCTGGATGCACTGGGACAGACACTGAGTGAAAACGAGGATCTGCAGATCTACACAAGCGGTGCAACCAATATTTTGAAATATCCGGAACTTTCTGATTCAGAGAGTGCGGCAGGTCTTCTTTCCACATTTGAGGAAAAAGATGAGCTGGTAAATCTGGTAACGGAATCCCTTTCTGAGGGGGAGAGCAAAGGAAATGAAATACAGGTTTATATCGGAAATGAAGCTCCGGTACAGACAATGAAAGATTGCAGTGTCGTTACCGCAACTTATGATCTGGGGGAGGGCGTCAAAGGAACGATCGGAATTGTTGGTCCGAAACGGATGGATTACGAGAATGTTGTTGACAACCTCAAAAACTTAAAGTCCCAGTTAGACGGTATTTTTGATAAAGAAAAAGGGCAATCCTAGAAAGGTGGTAAACATGGCAGAGAACAAAAAAGTCATGGAAGAAGAGGCAGTAGATACAAAAGAAACCAAGGCCGAACAGACATGTGAAGAAACAAAGGACACAAAGGAGACGGCGGCAGAGGAAGCAAAAGAAACTGCAGCCGAAGAAAAGGATACAAAGAAAGAAGAGAAATCCGAAAAAAAGGGTGCCTTTGGAAAGAAAAAGAAAGATAAAAAAGACGAACAGATCGAAGATTTAAACGACCGTCTGAAACGTCAGATGGCAGAGTTTGATAATTTCCGTAAACGTACGGAAAAAGAAAAAGCGCAGATGTTTGACATGGGAGCAAGAACAATCATTGAAAAGATTCTCCCGGTTATCGACAATTTCGAGCGTGGGCTTGCAGCTGTACCAGAGGAACAAAAGGATGATGCTTTTGTTACCGGTATGGATAAAGTATATAAGCAGATGCTGACAGAATTAGATGCCATCGGGGTGAAACCGATTGAGGCACTGGGAAAGGAATTTGATCCGGATCTCCACAATGCAGTTATGCAGGTGGAAAGCGAAGAGTATGAACCGGGAATAGTTGCCCAGGAATTACAAAAAGGTTACACCTACAAGGACAATGTGGTCCGCCACAGTATGGTCGCTGTAGTCAGCGAATAAAGGTATTTCCTATTTCGCATGGAGTAGTAAATCATAAATTAGCAAAACAATTTTATTTGATCATAATTTTAGCAGGAGGAAAAGAAAATGGGCAAGATCGATCATTGGTATTGACTTAGGAACAACCAACAGCTGTGTAGCTGTTATGGAAGGTGGAAAACCTACCGTTATTGCAAACCAGGAAGGTGCAAGAACAACACCATCCGTTGTAGCATTTACAAAGACAGGAGAGCGTCTCATCGGTGAGCCGGCAAAGCGTCAGGCTGTTACAAACGCTGAGAAGACGATTTCTTCCATTAAGAGACATATGGGTACGGATTATAAAGTAGCCATTGATGACAAACAGTACAGTCCACAGCAGATTTCCGCTATGGTACTTCAGAAATTAAAGGCTGATGCAGAAGGATACCTTGGAGAAAAGGTTACAGAAGCTGTTATTACAGTTCCTGCATATTTCAACGATGCACAGCGTCAGGCAACAAAGGATGCCGGAAAGATTGCAGGTCTGGATGTAAAGCGTATCATCAACGAGCCTACTGCAGCAGCACTTGCATATGGCCTTGATAACGAAAAAGAACAGAAGATCATGGTATATGACCTTGGTGGTGGTACATTTGATGTATCTATCATTGAGATCGGTGACGGTGTCATCGAAGTATTATCTACCAACGGTGATACACATCTTGGTGGTGATGATTTTGATAACAAGATCACACAGTGGATGATCGATGAGTTTAAGAAGGCAGAGGGTGTTGATCTTTCTACCGACAAGATGGCTTTACAGAGATTAAAAGAAGCTGCCGAGAAAGCAAAGAAGGAACTTTCTTCCGCAACTACTACAAATATTAACTTACCATTCATCACAGCTACTGCTGAGGGACCAAAGCACTTTGATATGAACCTCACCAGAGCAAAATTTGATGAATTAACACATGATCTCGTAGAGAGAACTGCAGTACCGGTACAGAACGCTATGAAGGATGCAGGTCTTACAAATGCAGATTTAGGTCAGGTTCTTCTGGTTGGTGGTTCTACACGTATCCCGGCTGTACAGGATAAGGTAAGACAGATGACAGGCAAAGAGCCAAGCAAGTCCTTAAACCCGGATGAGTGTGTAGCAATCGGTGCTTCTATTCAGGGTGGTAAATTAGCAGGTGATGCAGGTGCCGGCGAGATCTTACTTCTCGATGTAACACCACTGTCACTTTCTATCGAGACCATGGGTGGTATTGCAACCCGTCTGATCGAGAGAAATACTACCATTCCTACGAAGAAGAGCCAGATCTTCTCTACCGCAGCAGATAACCAGACCGCTGTAGATATCAACGTTGTACAGGGTGAGCGTCAGTTCGCAAGAGATAACAAATCTCTCGGACAGTTCCGTCTGGATGGTATCCCGCCAGCACGTCGTGGTGTTCCACAGATCGAGGTTACATTCGATATCGATGCAAACGGTATCGTAAATGTATCTGCTAAGGATCTTGGAACAGGCAAAGAGCAGCATATCACAATC
>ERZ780214.843-NODE-843-length-11933-cov-75.514_pt1 | contig 11933 bp, 15 predicted proteins | sample MGYA00510976_ERZ780214 | MGnify/ENA primary metagenome ERZ780214 (study PRJEB29588, sample SAMEA2154920) | human gut metagenome | biome: human gut; feature: human-associated habitat; material: faeces | place: Denmark | collected 2008/2010 ... | reverse complement strand
TTGGCAAGGAAGAGGAAGTCAGAGGTAAAATATCCAAATTAAGAGATGCCATTGTCGTTTTTGCTGACCTTATTAAGGTTGAACTTGGCAAAAATGAGCAGCGAAGCAAGTTCTTGGTTGATGCAGTCAAGCAGATGAGACAAGGGAATGATGTTTCCTCGAAGGCATTGCAGGACAAACTTGAAGTGTTGAACAATTCACCTCAAAAGAAGGTTGTAACCCATCGCTTTGAGCCTACTTCAAAGTATGTCCTTCTTTTCATTGGAGGCTTGGTCCTATCTCTTGTTATCTCCATTTGGGGCAACCTCAACCAATGGCGAGCGCATCAAGATTGGGAGGAGGCTGACTTGAAATATCGGGCATTGAAGATGGTTCTTCCATCTGATGATCAAAATGTCCGATACATCGAAAAGAACTTCTCCGTATGCCCAAATAAAGAAGTTATTGAGAATGTGAGAAATCGTGTTACTGCTTATGAGGATTCTGTCCGCCACCATTATGAAATGATAGAAATAGCAGCAATTAAAGATAGCATTGCTAATAGCCTATTTAAAGAGGCGAATGAAATTAAAAAGAAAATTAATCAGAAATAATAGACAACGACCATCTTGGTACGCATTCTTCGCTTCGAATCTGGTAGAAGGTAAATGCTAATCATAAAAGGCAGTTGCTTCCTATTTTCACATTTACCGACCTCCCACACCAGGCTTATTAGGGACTTGCACCCATTAGATAAGCTCATGCCGAGCAATCGAGTAGGAGGAAAACGAAGCAGTTTTCTTCCTACTCGATTCACTTGTTGCGTCTGTTTTTTGAATCCATACCTTTAGAGAAAGCACGAAGTTGTTGCTTCCCAAGGAGGCCATGAAGTGGTGATGAACGGAGAATAACACTACTCACACTCTCTCGGAGGGTGTGACAGAAGTTCTTTTTGTACAAACACTCCTTTCTCGAACTTCCATTTTCCAAACTCATAATCAACGGCAGAACCACGGCTGAAAGATTCTATAATCTTTTCTTTTTTGTTAAGCGTAGGATTGGGAATATCATGGAATGATGGAACAAACAAGAACTTCTGCTTGACTTCATTCCAGACATAAGCATCCCAATATTCCACACCTTGATTTCCGAATTGTCCCAAATATACCAACAGATCTTTATTGCCATCAAACGTCACATCAGCCATCAGACAGCTATCCTTCCGGCCACCATTTGGGTCAAAAGTATCGTCCTTTGGATAAGAGAAAGGTATAATTTGTACAGTTTTCTCCCCTTGCATAATAAATACTTCAAAATCGAAATCCTTGGACTTGGGAGATTGTGTTCTTATAACAGCGTTAAGCGTATCTTCCGATGCAATATCTTGCTTGTTAAAGACTTTGCCCGAAATCACACTATCGGTGTCAATAGACATGCTGTCTTTGGTAGGGTTTCCCTGCCCCACCTTACTTTCCTTGCAACCGAAGATCAACATCAAAGAAAGTATTACTAATGTACTATCGATAATTCTTTTCATTGTCTTTAAATATTTTGATCATTTCATTGCGTTATTTTTTATTATTGTATGCAAAGGTAGTGCTTTTAGCCTTTAAGCCACTATTGCACAACCCCTTTTTTGGGAAAGAACGTAAAAACAATAGTTTTATTGCTGTGATTGTAGTTTTATTAACATAAAGCTCTAAAGCAGCCAAAGGAGGACAAGAGCAAGGAAGCCGTGGAGACCAACAAGGACATCGAGCAGTTGTTGCTTTCCATCCAAAAGGCTTTCGATGTGCTTGTGGAAAAAAGAAATGCACTACCTCTACTATGAGATATAATCTGCAACTGTTCAGTTATGTATGTGCGCTGCTCGAACTTGTCATAGCCAATCTTGCTTACATAATTGTAGCAGTATGACTTGTAGCCATGAACCTTTTCAAGCTGACCACCGAGATTGTAAGAGTAAGTAATCTTCTCCTCATCAGGATAAATCATCTCCAACAGACGATTGTGGCTGGCATAAGTCCATTGCGTCACATAAGTTGCTATCGCCTGGTTAGGCACAATCAGCGTGCGGCGGGTCTTGGTGACTTCGCCCATCTTGCCATAGAAGTATTCAATGGCACCTGTTCCGTCCTCGCGGAGCATCAATCTACCGATACGGTTCTGAGAGGCGTTGCTATATGAATATAAATAGCACCTGTTTTTTAGTGTATCTCAAAAATCTAATTCAAAGCATCTACTTAACCCCTTGTTCTTTTAAAAAATCAATAATTAGTGTTTTGTATTTATACTCATCTGTATAAAAATCAGATTCATCTTCTTTTAATACATCCATTAAAAACATTGGTTTCCCTTTATCTCCGGGAACACTATTTTCTATTGGTATAGAATAATCATATCGGTGAAAAATAGGTAAGTTATAATTCGCCCCATTTTGCAATAGATAATAAGCTACTTTATAATTGTCTGTCATTACAGATTCACTCAACGCTGATTGACCAAATTCGTTTTGGTAATTTACATCAGCCCCATTCGACACTAAAAATCTAACCAAATCTAAATTCCCAGTTTTGGAAGCTGCCATTAAAGGCGTAAGTCGTGTACTATTCTCTTGCCTCCTTTTTCCTGTTTCAATATCATTTATATTAGCACCATACTCAATTAGTATTTTGGTAAAAATAATGTTGTAGTATTTAGAAGAACAAGCTTCAATAAGAGGTGATGTGCCATCAAATGTGTTATGTGTATTAACAGCTGCCCCTTTCTTTAGTAATGCCTTAAATGGTTTTAATTGTTGATTTATAATCGTTAACATTAAAAGAGTATTACCATATTTGGATTCTTGATAATTGATTATTTGCGGATTTTCAGAAATAATCTTATCAAAATTATCCATATCCTCTTCTTGCACAGCTTTGGCTAATTCCCAAGCTGGTGTATTTTGAAAAAGGCGATAATCTATATTAGATAGTTCTGAACTATCTACAGATTTTTCCCTGCTATTATTTGAACAAGAAAATAGTAAAAAGGAGAAGACTAATAGTATAATCATTGCTTTCATTACTACTCGATTTATAAAGTTGTTTCGTTCTTCCATAAATACCTCGCCGAATGGTACATACTCAATATGCTGCACCACCTCGCCATCAAGGTTGGTGATGTAACTACTGCTACCCAAATGGTCTGGGTGGTAGTAGAATTGCATCTTCTCGTATGTATCGCCTTCTTGGAAGTTATTCTTTGCAGCTCTCGACAAAGCTCGTGCCTGCGCAGCCTCCAAGCTGCCGTCATTGCAGCAGAAGCCCTTGCCATCGACATAATCGTTGTTGTCCTCGCTATTGTACGGCACTGCAAAGGTTGCCTCCTTTTTTCTATTTTATCTGTCATATTTATATTCATTTTTCCAAAATCACAAATTGTGACTTTGAACATTACCATATTTAACAGCATTCAAAGGTAGTGCTTTTAGCCTTTAAGCCACTATTGCACAACCCCCTTTTGAAAAGAACGTAAAATTAAGAATCCTATCACTAAGAATTACCATTTTTTACGGACATATATAATACCTGCCTTTATTTGGGCATCAATTGTATTTATGTCAATCCCTAATCGAATCATATACTCTTTAATTATATTATTATTTAGTCTGTCTGTAATTCGTCTTCTTTTGTAATAATCCAAATTTTCAAAAGAGAGCGGCTTTCCCTCTTCATAAAATATCCACCTATCTTCTTTGTATGCTTGAATTAATCGTTCTTCTAAATTGGAATTGGAAAAATAGAATTTGAAAAATGGATTATCTGTTTCAGTTTCATTGGATAATGCACATATAATAATGTTACATCTCAAATGTTTTTGTATGATTCTGCAAACATTAGACAGTCCATCTTCATAATTTGATATAAAAAACACTTTGTCTGGATATATCTTATTTTGCCAGCAACTAAATTTGGGAAAATGGGAGCCTCCACTTTGTGGATTAACCCACCCATTTGGATTTGGTATTTCCGAATAGATTTCAGCCTTTCCTGTTATCAGTTGTTTTTTGAATATAACTTTCACAGTATCAACAAATAGATTAAAATTGCAAATGTTGAATACAGAAAAAATCAAGTAATTAAAATCTGTTGTCATACCTATGTTTTTATCTTCTTTTTAAAAGTATTTTTACATATTTGTTGAAAGGCCCTACTTCTTCTTCCGAGAATGTGCTGTTAATTGTAAAAAGAGGTTGTTTCATATTTCTTTTCCATCTATTGTTATTATGGATTCGCTTGGAAACACAACATCTATTGTGTGTTCTGTAGTTTGCAACATATAATGTCGCAAATCCAATTTTGATTCATAAATTTGTTCCAATCCTGCAGTTTCTAACCATTTTATATAATGAGATTCTTTTACATTGACCAATGTCGCCGAGATGTTTGGATTATGACAAAACTCCGCCCACCTAAAATGCTCTAATGTTACTCTGTATGAGAACACATTTGCAAAAACAATTTTTGTAACCCGTTTTTCCTTAAACGAGTCCAATTCTACCAATAAATCAGTAGCGTTATATTCTATTTTTGAAATGGCATGTTCCCCTTCCATAAAAGGCAAAGGAGTCCATTCTTCTTGTGGTATTTTATTGCTCATATTATATCGTTTTTATTGCACAAAGATAGTGTTTTATACTGATAATCAAGCAGAAATATTTAAGTATCTGCTGTTTTTAATAGCTATTTAGACAAATTGAAATTAATATCTGTAATTTTTGGATATAGAAGTCTTTTTATCTCATCCAATAATCTCAAACAAGATATTTGCATGATGCTTTATATGAGGTGGTTTTACTCTTGTATAGCCTACACTCTATATCCAAATCTTCAAAAGAGACATTTGAGATAGTGTTACTTATAAGAAGTTTTTTAACTCGTAGAGAACAAACAGTTGCCCCGGAATCTTTCAAATAAAATAGCTCCTCACCGTTCTCCAATGATTATGATTCACACAGATCTTTGCATTTCTCCAAATGCGCATCGAATTCCTCTTTGCTAACCAACATATTGGTTTCTATCGAATACAAGTCATATTGCAGGATAATGGACATTGGAGGATTGAGTTTGATGAAATCTTCTGGAAAGCAACCATCTATTTCGACATTAGCTACGCAATAGTTGCCATCTACAGAAATTGTGATAGCCTTTGATACTCTCACACCGTCAAACTCGCCATAGCAAATCGTGTCGAACACCTTTATCTTGAAATAGAACTTGTATATCAATATCTTGTTATTGCATGGAAGTTGGCTTCTCAGACGGATGCACAAATGAGCCAAAGACAACAAAAAACTTTTCTTGGCATCTTTTGGAGACATTATCAGCGTGAAGTCCTTGCCAATCTGACCTACAGAATTTACTTCGACTTTTGTTTTAGGCGCTTCCTTAGAAACAAGTGCTTGGATCTCCTTAACCGCCTTGCTCCAAGTCTTAACGTAATCAGGAAAAATGAAGTAATAGTAGCTACAGAAAAAGAACTCCTTTGTCTCAGACTTGTATGAGACGAAGAAGTTGGCAGAATCAAAAGATTCGGTTAACAGTTCTTCGTGCATGATGTGAGAATCATCGGATGACTTCTCACAAATCGTACTAAGCATCTTGACTTGCCTCTTGAACCATATTTTGTATCTTTTGGCATAGAGTACAAAAATAATCGATATAACAGCCAAAATGACAAGCACGACAACACCGATAATATCTGAGCAGATATGAGTGATGACACCTATGCCATATATGATGACAATGCACCATAAAACGACCATTCCAAGTTTAGACATTATTTTTTCTATCATAAAGCTATTCGTTTTTGTGGTTTTTTGAATCCACGATTTTCTGTTATCTATGATACAGGCAGTGCCCTTTTCTGTAGTCTTCGGGAGATAATCTTTTTTTGTTTTCAAACGCCATTTTATAGTCTTTCATATACCATTCCCATGCTTCTTGCATTACATAGTCCTTGTCATATAATATCCAAATTAACCTGTCCCATTCGTAGTTCGAGGCTTTGGGAACCATCGTTACTTTACTTCCTTTTTTACCGCTTGGGCGATTGGCTTTTACTTGATACCTTATATTTCTATAAACGAAATCCGTCCCTTTGGCAACAGCAGTTTTATCTCTCATGTAATCAGAGTATTCTTTTTCTGACATACCAACCAACATTGCTGCATCATATTCAGAAATGGAACTTGTAATAGACGGTGCAACCCCAAAACTTGCTTGCCATTGCAAGGCAATATCTACAAGTTTATCTCTTAGCTTTATCTTTTCTTCCATAGTTGTATTATTTAGCCTTGCGGATTGAAATCCGCAGAAAGTGATTAATCATTGCACTAATATCATTTGACGTATCTCACCACATCCATTCCGAGGCATCCGTGCTGATAAGTAACGGTTACGGTGTCGCCCACATGATAGTCTTCCTTGTTGAATCCTCCACCGACATTTACCTTTTGTCCATTGTCCGCAAAACGAAGAACACACCGCGTTGTTCTCATCTTGCCTCCCGAACCGTAAAGGTCTTGGATAACAGCTTGGCGTTGTTGCGTAGAAATCGGAATATAAAAGTTTGTAGTGAAGACTATTGCCCCCAATACAATGGCAAGGGTACACGTATGCATTGAAACATAGTCATCATCCTTGAATAGTTTGACGAGCAGATAGGAAACTACTGCAATTCCTCCGATGAGCCACCAATTATCATCTACTGTTCGCATCGCCGTAATAAGTCCCCAATATACACAAGCCAACAACAATATGGTTTTGACAAACTGCACCAAGCAAGAGTCTTCATCGTCTTTCCTTCGTTTCTTCATGATTCCTACAATTTTATTCCGTTCATCGTTTGTTCTTGCCACCGTAAGATTTGGCTAATACCTTTATCGTAATCGCCTCTTTCTATAAAATCTTTCAGCAATCGAGCGTTTTCTATCTTATCTAAGAAAAGGTTGTAATCTTCCCTCTTTCTCAACGATATTATTTTATCCAAAAAGGACATCGACTTGCGATAGTCTTCCAAAATGTAATAGGTCAATGCATAGTATTCGTCACGACCAGAACTTGAGCCATAATATGGATGTTTTTTAAGGAAAAGCAGAATGTCTTCAAATGTATTCAGCTTATCAAACACATCAAATTCATTCAGTTTGCCTTGAAGTTCAGACATTCTATTAATATCCCAATAAGAGCCAAGCCTGCCCCCTAAGCTGAAATTATAAGTGCTAAATGGCGCATAAAGGCATTGAGCGAAATAGTTGACGAAGAACGAATTTGGGTCTATGGAATTATCCAAATAGAATCCGACCAATACCATTGCCCCTGTTTTATGAGCCAAGGTGTAATATGCTAACCGCCCCTTTTTCTTAAACCTATCGGGGAGTATCAGCTTTCTCGTTATCTTACTCAATTCTGTTGATTTCATACTGCTCACTCCTCATTCGTTCTTCACTATATTAGTTGAAGATATATTTTTGCAAATATACCCTACGACATATTCTATTGGGGTAAAAAGCTCCACATCATTGTTCTCAACTAATTCTTCTATTGAGGACTTTACAAGTCCCCAAAGTTTGGATGTTTCATATTCTTTATAAGGATGTTTCATTTCTTGTATTTTAAAGCTGCGGATTTGCAATCCGCAGGAAGTGAATTATAGCTTTTGTTCCATTAGGATTCTATCAATCATAGAGCTTTTCTTGAAAAAGGGATACGTATGATAAAAACTCTTCGGCTCAATGGAATCAGGATCTTGCTCCATCATCCATGCCGAAACAATCAAAACCATCATTTCGTAGTTTGCCTTTTCCCTCTGTTTGGGTGGCAATCGTTTCAATGCTTTCCGCAGTCCTTCTATCTTTTGGGGATATTTCCGTAGCATTCGGCTTAATCCCACAGAAAGGGTCTCGTCATACGACTCATCGGTATGAGACAAGCAATGCCTTATCACCAAATTGTAGTCCAGCTCTTCGGAATGTTCTTGGTCAAAGAAATCCTCATCAATGATTCGGCTAAAAAATAGGCTGTCTGCATTCGTCTCTTTTTTGCCTTTTAACTCTATTCTTCTTATACTTTTATCACAGAAAAGAACTCCATCTGGAGAATCGTTTATCGCATAAATATAACTTCTTTCCTTTTCTCTTTTAAACAAGTATTTGATGTCATAAAAGATTTCTCCAGCCAAAGTTAGCGTATCAGCCTCTAATGAGGCAAAATAAGATTCTTCAATTTTGGTTTTGCCAAGCCTTTTGTTCCATTTGGAAATTTTCAATGTGCCAATGTTGGCATCATCAAATGTAAGTCTTATAGACATTCTTGTGTCGGAAAGTTTCACCTCTCCGACATAACTATTTATATCTTTTTCCAAAGTGGCAGCTTGACTTCTCATGCTATATAAAAGCAACAAGATAATGTTTATCGCCAAGGCGACAGGAATCCATTTGTTTATTCTCATACCATAGTTATTTTGCAACTATAATCATTTTAATCATTACGTTCTTTCTCATCTGTAATAAGTTCTTTCATATCCACAGACAACAACTGCGCAATTTCAAGAAGTGTGGTAAGATTGGGTTGAGAGCGGTTGCATACATAAGCATTGACCGTACTGAAACTCCTTCCCAACTTCTTTGCAAGCCATGTTTGGCTTATCCCTTTGTCCTCCAAAACAGCTCTTATGCGATTTAACTTCATATTTTTATCGTTTTTACGCTACAAAAATAACATTTTATCATGATAATCCATTATAAACCATTGAATATCTGCTGTATTCTGTCGTAATTTAGACAAAATAGAAATATAATCTGCAAAAATGGAACTAAGCAATTGATTTCCCAATATGGCAAGATACATATATGCGTTTATGAATATGTTCTTTTTGCCATACTCTTAAAATGACGTTACATGAAAATTACTGTTGGTAACTACTCTTTTATCAAGTGCAAAGACTAATCTTAATATTTTGTAAAATCACAGCATAAAATGTTGTTTTTCAGAAATTAGATTTAACTTTGCACTCGAAATCAAAGCGTTCTTTGTATATTGCAAAGTTGTGAAAGAAAAAGAATATAGCTCGTTTCTAAATCGTTAGCAGTCACATTCTTTAAAATACTCAACTCGCTGATATTCAATAAATAAAAGAATTTACTGTGACTCGCTGTGTGGTAGGAATAGGTCTTGCTCGTTTCCGCCAACTTGCAGATGGTGATGAGATCGATACGAACACGATTCGTGCTCAGCAATGGGAAAAGGGTATCTCTTGCCCCGTCCTCGTATTTCGCCATCAGCTCCAACGCCTCGGGCAGGAGTTTCACCCTGGCAAGTGTTCCAGTCTTCTTGCGGTTATAGATGAGCCATTTGTTACCATCCTCCAACACCTTGACATTGGCTTTCGTGATGGAAACGGTGTCTATGAAGGCTGTTCCTGCATAGCAGGCGAAAAGAAACAGGTCTCGGCTAACGGATAGTCTCGGCTTGTCTTCGGGCAGTTCCACATCACGGATTTTTATGAAATCAGACATGCTGAGAGCCTTGGGTGTCGTAACCCTTGGAGTGCCAACCCGATAATGGGCGAACAGCAGGTTCTTGCACAAGCCTCGCTCAAAGGCAATGCGGCACATCTTCTTGAAGAGCGACACATAGATGGTGATGGTTCCTGATGAAAAGCCTTTCTCGTCAAGCAAGTAATGGTGAAAGTCACTGATGAAAGGCTCGGTCAGCTGTCCGAAAGCCAAATCAGTCAACCTATACTTCTCCCCGATGAACTCAGCGAGATTCTTGCGAATCTTTCTGTAAGTCCAGACACTGCTCTTCGACATATCGATGCCCTCATGGGTGCTGAGTTCACTGATATGCTCGTCCACGAAGGAGAGAAGGGTGGTCTGTGTCTTGACGCTGCCCTGCAAAGCCTCCTTGACATCCTTAGCCTCGAAGTCCGTTCTCTTTTCCACAAGCACATCGAAAGCCTTTTGGATGGAAAGCAACAACTGCTCGATGTCCTTGTTGGTCTCCACGGCTTCCTTGCTCTTGCCCTCCAATCGGCTGGCACGAGGATTCCAAAGCGATGGAGTGCAAGACAACTTGCAGGAGAACTGCGCCATAGTCCTGTTCACCGTGATGCGTCCCATGATGGGAGCTTTTCCATTCTTGTCCATTCCGCTCTTTTTTAGGTAGAGCAACACCTTGAATTTTTCGATTTTCATAACGCTTACATTTTGAGTGTGCAAATATAATCATTTTGTAAGCGTTCCTTGATACGCAAAACATTGAGAATCAGCGCAATAAAATCCGTTGATGCACAAAGTTGCCTTTCCGCATTGTTACCTGCTTTGCATAGGTAACTGTGGCTCACGATTTAGTAACTGAACTACTTCAATATTCCTCACTCGCTTGCTTTATGCCGATTTGGCAACTTTGTGCAAATCTGCTCATTCCCAACTGTTTACGTTCCAACTTCTCTTATTCTCCTTTGGCTGCTTTAGAGCTTTATGTTAAGATAATTAATACAGAGAATTTGGCGGAGAAGTGGTTCAATAACCTTGTTATGTACCATAATACTGTTGGACCTTATATTTTTGAAGAAAATTATGGGAATAAGCGGTTGTGGGATTATGCTTCGTTTAAGCAACTTCCGCCAATGTCTTCCTATAGTCTTGATCTAAACAATGATGGTCTTTTAACTTACATTGGAGATATCAATGCAGATGATAGTACTTTTACAGTTTGGAAACAAAAGAAAGATGGTTCTTTCTATAAGACAAAAATCAGTTATACAAGTGATGTAAGTCAAATCAAAAGTAGTGCGATTAGCAATTGTGCTCCATCTGGTTTGGGTAGTAATGTTGGTTCTCTTGGAGATGGTATGTTTGTGCGTTCAAAGGAAAATACAATGGTAGATTGGGATGAGGAGATAAATGAGGCTAAGTCAAGTCGTACCATTGCAATAGATGGAGAAAATAGTCGCTCGTTTATAAAATCCGCTGATTTCAATGGTGATGGACGTATAGATTTTGTACGTGGTTCTTATATTTTTTACAATTTGGGTAACGATAAGTTCTTTCTTAGCCCTCATGTTGGAACAATTTATCCTGCCGACTTAAATGGTGATGGGTTGCTCGATTATATCGATTTTGGTAATGGAAATGTAGATTTATATTTAGCTCAACCTGATGGAAATTTATCCGAGAAGAAGACCATCTTTAGTAATGAGGCTATGCAAAATGCTTTCTTTGGAGACTTTGATAAAGATGGAGATGTAGATATATTGTTGTTTGTCCCTACATCAGAAGCAACCTATACTGTATTTTTTAGAAATGACGGAAATGGAGTGTTCAAGAAGAAGGAAAGTTATATAGAAGGTAAGTATAAAAGTTTTGAGTGTAAAGACTATGATGCTGATGGCTTGTATGAAGTTCTTATAAACAAGACGATTGATGACTATTACCAAAATCAGTCTGAAAATGACTATCTCCTAAAATGTAATAAGGATTTTACGACAACGTTGATAGAATTGCCAGAAGGAAGGCATAAACTCCTTGCGGACTTCAATCATGATGGTATAACTGAAATCAATAGTGGGGCATCTTATACTCCCCTTGCCAATACAAAGAAGAATACTCGTCCGGAAAAGATGAGTAAGCCAACCGTGAAATTATCAGCCGAAGAAAACCTATTGGAGATAACATGGGCAGAAGGAAAAGATGCCGAAACCTCTTCTTGTGATTTGACATACGAATTGAGAATAGGAACAGCTTCTGGGAAAGGTGATGTTCTTTTTGGTCATGCGCTTGCAGATGGAACAAGAAGAAATTTGTTAGATGGAAATATAGGGCATTTGCGTAGATATATTTTTGATACCAATACACTAGTGTCCCGTTTAAACGAGACGACATCTATTTAATTTATTTATAATCAATT
>ERZ780214.836-NODE-836-length-12031-cov-2.03716_pt1 | contig 12031 bp, 10 predicted proteins | sample MGYA00510976_ERZ780214 | MGnify/ENA primary metagenome ERZ780214 (study PRJEB29588, sample SAMEA2154920) | human gut metagenome | biome: human gut; feature: human-associated habitat; material: faeces | place: Denmark | collected 2008/2010 ... | reverse complement strand
GTGCCGGCCGTGGTATCATCACGGCACTGGAAAAGTTAAAAGAGCTTGGCGCATATGATGTATACAAACCGGATGTGGTTTTATATGATGTACTCGGAGATGTGGTATGCGGTGGATTTTCCATGCCGATGCGGGGCGGTTATGCGGACAAAATATTTATTATTACCTCCGGGGAAAACATGGCAATTCATGCAGCTGCAAATATTGCCATGGCAGTGGAAAATTTTAAAAACCGTGGATATGCCGGGCTTGGCGGACTCATTTTAAATCGCAGGGATGTCCCGCGGGAAGAGGAAAAAGTGGCAGAACTGGCAGACGATTTTCACACAGCTGTTATTGGTACACTATCACACAGCGGGCAGGTGGCACTGGCAGAGGAGCAGAAAAAAACATTGATGGAGTGTTATCCAACAGGTGAAATGGCAGACGAATACCGTGCGCTTGCCATGCAGATGTATCGCATATGCGGTGGCATTCTGGAAGCGAAAAGCGATAAGGTAAGGTCCGGACATATACAGGAGGAAGCGTAATGTTACGTCGTGTGGGGGAAACCGTTGATTCGAAAGATGCTGTGGTAAAAATAAAAGATGCCTCATTTCCAACACCATTTGTTTCGGCACTGGAGTATAATTCGCCGGTGCATGGCAACTGGAATATTGTGCATACGGGAATGCAGGTTCCGGAATCTATCCAGATCTATGTCTGTGCGGATAACTGTATGCGTGGTGTTGTACTGACTGCGGCAGAAATGAATGCAGCAGACCGTTTTTCTTTTGTTCTTGTGGAGGAGCAGAATCTGCTAAGCGGCAATCTGGAGGATATTACCATCGAGGGTGTGACGGATGTGTTGAATAAACGGAAGGACCATCCTGAGGCGGTTCTGCTTTTTACCGTTTGTCTGCATCATTTTGTGGGAAGTAATCTGAACTATATTTACAGGGAACTGGAGCATCGTTTTCCTGACATCTGCTTTATCCGCTGTTATATGGACCCGATTATGCAAAAACATGGACTGACACCGGACCAGAAGCTGCGGAAAGCAATGTATGATCCTCTTTTGGGCTGTGAGCCGGACGCTAAAACAGTATCTGTCTTTGGCAGTGATTTTGTTCTGGATGAGAACAGTGATATTAAGCGTCTGTTAAAACGATATGATTATAAGGTGCTGGAACTGCCCGGATGTAAAACCTGGCAGGAACTGTTGGATATGAGCAGGGGATGCCTGTTTATCGACTGCTATCCGGCTGGAAAATACGGGATGGAGGCACAGGCAGGCCGCCTGGGACGAAAATCTCTGTATCTGCCCGGCAGTTTTGACTATGATGAGATCAGAAAGCAGTTAAAGCAGCTGACCGATGCACTCGGACTGCCGGAACTGACAGAAGATGAGCTGGCCCGCGAGCAGGAGTCCTGTGAGGAGGCTCTGGCAAAAGCAAAAAATCTGATCGGGGATATGCCGGTCACTCTGGATTATCTGTATCATCCAAGACCACTTGGACTGGCAAAACTGCTTCTGACACATGGCTTTTGTGTGAAAGCTGTTTATCTGGACAGTATCAGTCCGGAAGAAAAAGCAGATTTTTTCTGGCTGCAGGAGCATGCACCGGAACTTGAGCTGATCGCAACGATTCAGGTGAAGATGCGTGTACTGCCAAGAGGTGCAAGCGGGGAAGTGCTGGCAATCGGACAGAAAGCGGCCTATTTTGGCCGAAGCCGTCACTTTGTCAATCTGGTACAGGGAGAAGGTCTGTATGGATTTGACGGTATTCGAAGAACCGCAGAGCTGATGATGGATGCATATCTCAATGAAAAGGATACAGAAAAACTTGTTGTACAAAAAGGATGGGGGTGTGAGTGCTGTCTATGAGACAATCTTATCGAATGATACCGGTTTATACGGCCGATGTGTCAGGGGTCTGTTCTGCACTGTATGAACTTGGCGGAATGACAGTTATGCATGATCCTTCCGGATGCAACTCTACTTACAATACGCATGATGAAATCCGCTGGTACGATCAGGACAGTCTTATTTTTATCTCGGGACTTACAGAAATTGACGCGATCATGGGAAATGACAGAAAATTTATTGATGATATCGAGTATGCAGCCCGTGAACTGCATCCCAAATTTATCGCGCTGGCAGGTTCGCCTATTCCATTTATGAATGGTACGGATTTTCCTGCAATTGCGCGTGTGATTGAGACAGAAACCGGAATTCCGGCATTTTCCGTGCCGACGAACGGGATGAATGATTATGTGTATGGAGCGGGCATTGCACTCGAAGAAATCGCAAAGCGGTTTGTCAGAGAACCGGACAGGCAGGAGAATAGAGATCCCTCTTCGCGCACGGTAAATCTGTTAGGTGTGACACCACTTGATTTCGGACCACAGAAAAATGCAGAAACCTTAAAAGAGAATCTGCAGAAATACGGATGGCAGGTTATGTCTGTGTGGGCGATGGGCGATGATTTGAAAACGTTGCAAAGATCAGCGGAGGCAGACGTTAATCTGGTTGTTTCGGCAGTAGGACTCCGTGTGGCAAAGATACTCTGGGAGAAGTATAAAATACCATATGTGATCGGAACACCAAACGATTGGCTGGCAGAAGATATTTCAAATGCACTGGAGCGTGCAGCCACACGGCAGGCAGAGCCGGCGGTTGTATATTTGCAGAACCGCATGCAGCAGGAGGCAGATATTACGCTGGTCGGAGAACCTGTCACTATGGGATCATTAGCAGCAGGGATTGAAAAAAGATATGGTCGTGCCGCCCGCGTACTGTGTCCGTTAAAGGAATGTGCGGATTTGCTCGGTGAAAAAGATAAAATGGTGCTTGGAGAGGAAGCAATGGAAGAGGCACTTAAAAGTGCAGGGATCATTGTGGCAGATCCTCTGTATCGTCCGATCTGTCCGGGGGACAGTATTTTTTATGAATTACCGCATGTGGCATTTTCGGGGAGAATATATTTTTGAGAATACTATTGTCAGGATGCAAATTGCAATCTGCGATGATGAAAAATCTATAGGCTTGATATTAGAAGAAAAAATAAAGAAATTATTGCCGGATGCAGTGATAGAAACATATTTATCGGGTGATGAACTGATTGCAAGTGGTTGTAAGCCGGATATGCTCTTTTTGGATATCCAGATGCCGGGAAAGAATGGGATGGAAACGGCAAGGATTCTGCGTCAGAAGGATGACGAAGTGGACGTTGCTGCATAAACCAGTTGACAGATTCCTTTCGGAAGTATAATATAAAGACAAATTTCATAGGATATAAAAAACAAAGGGCGATGTTGTTCAGACACTGCCCCTTTTTTTATTCGAAAACAGGAGGGATGAGGTTATGGAAAAGTTAAATGATGTGATTACAGCAATTGACGATTTTGTCTGGGGACCGGTCATGCTGATTCTGCTTGTGGGGACCGGAATTTTCCTTACGATCCGCACGCGGTTTCTGACATGGAGAAATCTCGGTTATGCACTCAAAAGTACGTTAAGCAAAGAGGCGCGGACGAAAAGCCGTGGCGAGGGCGATGTGTCTCCGTTTTCGGCACTGACCACAGCACTTGCCGCCACAATCGGAACGGGCAACATTGTGGGGGTTGCGACGGCGATGGTTTCCGGTGGCCCGGGAGCTTTGGTCTGGATGTGGATCTCTGCTGCATTTGGTCTGACGTCGAAGTTCGGTGAATGTATGCTGGCGATCAAATACCGTGAGATCAATGCCAAAGGGGAGATGAGCGGCGGCCCGATGTACACGATGAAAAAGGCACTGAAGAATAAAAGATTTGGAGCGGTTCTTGCGTGGTTATTTGCACTCTTTGCTGTGATTGCTTCGTTTGGAATCGGCAATATGACACAGGGAAATTCGATTTCCGGTGCATTACATACGACATTTCATGTGCCGACCCATCTGACCGGAATTGTGATTACGGTGCTTGCCCTGCTGATCATTGTCGGCGGTATCAAATCCATTTCAAAGGTTTCTTCGGTGGTCGTTCCGCTGATGGCGATTTTTTATGTGATCTGTGGCGTTATTGTCATTATCGGAAATATTTCGAATCTGCCGGCAGGCATTTTGATGATTTTTCAGATGGCATTTTCGGTAAAAGCGGTAGGCGGCGGTCTGTGCGGAACGATTGTCGCTTCCATGATGAATGCAATGCGTTATGGTGTGGCAAGAGGTGTATTTTCCAACGAAGCCGGTATGGGATCTGCGGCAATTACGGCAGCGGCTGCAACGACGGATAACCCGGTGCGTCAGGGATATATCAATATGACGGGAACCTTCTGGGATACAATTGTTGTCTGTACGATTACAGGACTTGCGATTGCCTCTTCCGGTGTCCTTGGCATGACCGATGCTGCCGGGAATATGCTGACCGGTTCGGATGTTACAATTGCGGCATTTGAGACGGTTCTGGGATCGGCCGGGGGCTGGCTTGTGACAATCGGGATTACATTGTTTGCGTTTTCTACAATACTCGGCTGGGAATATCACGGGGAAAAAGCATTTGAATATCTGCTGGGAACGCACCAGTTTAATATGGTATACCGCCTTGTTTTTTCCTTTGTTGTGTATTTCGGATGTACACAGACACTGAATCTGGTATGGAGTTTCTCGGATATTGCCAATGCGCTGATGGCAATCCCGAATCTGATCTGTATGCTCCTGCTCAGTGGTGAAATTGCAAAGGATATTCGGGAGTTTCAGAAAGAAATTCATAAATATAATTAAAAAATGTAAGGTTATTCTTTGCTATCAGCCCGAAGCGTAGTATAATGTAGTTATCTGAATTTTATAGACATGGAGGTTAGGAAATTATGCAGATGGAACAGCTACGCAAAGATATGATGGCAGCGATGAAAGCGCGCGACAAGGAACGGAAGGATGCAATTTCGTCTCTGGTTTCGGCAGTGAAGAAAAATGCCATTGATGCCGGATGCAGAGATGACATTCCGGAGGATATGGTCAATGCCACAATCATGAAGGAATTAAAGACCGTTCAGGAACAGATCGATTCCTGCCCGGCAGACCGTACCGATTTGCTGGAGGAGTACAGAAAACGTTATGACATTATGAAAGAATATGCACCGAAGATGCTTTCGAAAGAGGAAGTGACTGCGATTGTTAAGGAAAAGTTTGCAGATGTGATTGCAACGAAGAACAAGGGACAGATCATGAAGACGATTATGCCGGAGCTGAAAGGAAAGGCAGACGGAAAGGTGATCAATGAAGTTGTTACAGAGATGTGCAACGCATAAAGGAGAAGAAACATGAGATTGTATATGCCGACGAAGGTATTTTTTGGCAGCGGTTGTGTTTCGGAAAACGGTGCAGAGTTAAAAGCATTAGGAAGCAGAGCCATGATTGTGACGGGAAAACATTCCAGCCGCATCAATGGTTCGCTTGCAGCAGTTGAACAGGCATTGCAGGCAAACGGGCAGACCTATGTGATTTTTGATGAGATCGAAGAGAATCCTTCTGTGGAGACCGTGGCTGTGGCAGCGGGCATTGCAGTAAAAGAACAGGTGGATTTCTTTGTGGCTGTGGGAGGCGGTTCTCCGATGGATGCGTCCAAGGCGATTTCGCTTCTGGCAGCGAATCCATCGGCAATCGATCATGCAGAGGAGCGTCTTTATCATCCGGAGCCGATGCAGGGCTATCCGGTTGCAGCAGTCCCGACCACATCCGGTACGGGATCGGAAGTGACGCCTTATGCGATTCTGACACGGCACGACTTACATACCAAGCAGTCAATCGCACACAAATGGTTTGCGGATCTGGCATTTGTGGATGCCGGATATTTAAAGACTTCTTCTTATGAGAATATGGTCAGCACCTGTGTGGATGCGCTGGCACATCTGATTGAGTCATATCTGAATACTAATGCAAATGCATATAACCGGATATATTCAGCGGAAGGTCTTCGGATCTGGGGCAGTGCAAAGGAATACCTGCTTTCTTCCGGGATTAAGATTCCGGATGAAGGATACGAAACATTCATGCATGCATCGGTTGTGGCAGGTATGGCGATTGCACATACCGGTACCAGTATTCCGCACGGATTAAGTTATCCGGTCACATATGAGCTTGGCATTCCGCATGGAAAGGCAGTCGGATTTTTCCTGCCGGGATTTTTGCGTTTTTACAATAATCAGAAGCGGGTGGCAGAGGTGCTTGAGCTGCTTGGGTTTGAGAACCGGGCTGAATTTATCGCCTATCTGGACAAGCTGCTTGGCAAACCACAGATCCCGGAGGAACTGTGGGAGGAGGATGTGCAGAAACTGTTGCAGAATCCTGCCAAGTTAAAGAACTATCCGTTTGAGATGACGGAAGAAATTCTGAAAAAATATCTAAACAAATGAGAACCCGTTTGAGGAGGAAACTTATATGATACAAAAGTTGATTGAAAAGTTAAATAAGAAGAGATTAAAAGAACGAATTTCTTCTGCAATTGTGATGGTGGCCCTGATTGTTAGCATTTCCGGTGTTGTGGGAGCCGTATCCGGAATTGTGGTCAACAACCGCTATAATTATGCATTGAAAAATTATGGTTTTTCACAGGGTGATATCGGCAAGATGATGATTACGTTTGCCGATACGAGAAGTTATCTGCGTGCTGCGATCGGATATCAGGATGAAAACCTTGTGAACAGCTGCGCAGAAAATTATGAGAAGAAGAAGGAATCCTGTCAGCAGTACACCAAAGAGGTAAAAAATACGGTTTCATCTTCGGATGAGGAGAAAATCTATAGCAGCATCACAGAAAAACTGACGGAATATTATGAAATCTGTGATGCAGTACTGGAAAAAGGAAAGAACACACAGGACATTGATGCGCGCCATGAAGCACAGCAGATGGCACAGGATCAGGTGGCACCGATCTATGAGGAGATTTATCAGGATATGGTGAAACTGATGGATGCAAATACCGAGCATGGAGATAAGTTAGAGAAAATTCTTACAATGGTAGAATTGATCACACTTATTGCAATTATTGCGGTTATTGCACTTGCAATTTTTGCAGCCCGCCGGATCGGCAGAGTGCTTGCACAGAATATTGTTGATCCTTTGGATCAGCTGGGTGCCCGTTTTGATACATTTGCAAAGGGGGATCTCTCCAGCGAATTCCCGGAGATGACATCAGAGGATGAAATTTCCGAGATGGTAATTGTTGCGCGCGAGATGGCAAAGAATCTGGCCGCTGTTATTCAGGATGTCAACCACCGTATGGATCTGATGGCTCACAATGATTATACCGGTGTTTCCAAAATTCCGGAGAAATATATGGGTGAGTTTGCGGCAATGAATGATGCAATCCATGTCATGAACACCGATATGAATGAGACGATGCACCGGATTGAGGAGGCTGCTTCCCAGGTATCTGCAGGTTCTACCAATTTGGCAGAGGGATCACAGACACTGGCAGAGGGATCTACAGATCAGGCAGGTGCAGTGGAAGAACTTCTGGCATCCTTTGCCAATATCACAGAAGGGGTTGAGCACACACATGAGAGTGCACAGGCTTCTTACGAGTTATCTGTAAAATATGCACAGGAAGCAGATAAGACACAGAAGGAAATGAATGCAGTTACCGAAGCAATGAAGAGAATCAGCGATATGTCCAAGCAGATTGAGACAATCATCGGACAGATCGAGGAGATCGCGGAGCAGACGAACCTGCTTGCACTGAACGCATCCATTGAGGCTGCACGTGCAGGAGAAGCCGGCAAGGGCTTTGCCGTAGTTGCATCCCAGATCGGAAAACTTGCGGATGAGAGTGCACAGTCTGCAGTCAATACCCGTGAGCTGATTATGAACTCTATTCAGGAAATCGAAAACGGCAATCAGGCAGTTGATGTGACTTTCCAGACGATTATTTCTCTTGTAGAGGGAATCAATGAAGTGGCAAAGAAATCCCAGGAACTGGCACAGCTTTCCGAGACACAGGCAGAGCAGATCAAGCAGGCAGAGTCCGGTGTAAACCAGATTTCCGAGGTTGTACAGAGCAACGCGGCAATCGCAGAGGAATCTTCCGCAACCAGTCAGGAGCTTTCTGCAGAGTCTGATTCTCTGAATGATCTGGTGCAGCAGTTTAAGTTAAAATAGTGATACAAAATAAAGGCATAAGAGAGGAATAATCTGGAAAATGGATACGTCGATTTTTATCGGAACATGGTGGTCACTGGTGCCGCCTCTTCTGGCAATCATACTGGCACTTGTCACCAAGGAAGTATACAGTTCCCTGTTTATTGGAGTGGCGGTCGGAGCACTGTTATATACCGGATTTCATCCGTGGAATGCATTCAATGCCCTGTTTTCGATTATGAAAGACAGCATGAATCTGAATATTCTGATTTTTGATGTGCTGCTTGGAATGATTATTGTATTGATGTCAAAATCAGGAGGCTCAGCTGCTTATGGAAGATGGGCCGGCAGCAAGATCAGGTCAAAAAAGAGCGCAATGCTGGCAACCACAGGACTTGGAATGCTGATTTTTGTGGATGATTATTTCAATTGTCTGACCGTCGGATCTGTGATGCGTCCGGTAACTGACCGCTACAAAGTATCCCGCGCAAAACTGGCATATATCATTGATGCGACCGCTGCGCCGGTCTGCATCATTGCGCCGATTTCCAGCTGGGCGGCAGCCGTCAATTCGTATGTTCCGAAAGATGCCGGGATTACGGGATTTCAGCTGTTTCTGCGAACAATTCCGTACAATCTCTATGCGATTCTGACGATTGTCATGGTATTTTTTGTGATTATTGCAGGTTTTGATTTCGGACTCATGAAAAAACATGAGGAGAATGCTGCAAAAGGAGATCTGTTTACCAGCGGCGGGGAAGAGTTTGAAAAGGTTAAGGAAGAAGATATTTCTTCCAACGGAAAAGTGATTGATCTGCTTCTTCCGGTGATTGTTCTGATCGGTTCTGCAATTGGTGCCATGATCTATACCGGATTTCTGGGCGGTGCGACCGATGTGGTCAGTGCATTTGCAGGATGTGATGCGGAGACCAGCCTGATTTTTGCAACCATGGTCACGGTCTTTGTCATGCTGTTTTTGTATCTTCCGCGAAAGGTGGTTACGTTTAAAGGATTCATGGAGAGTTTTGTGGAAGGCTTTAAGCTGATGATCCCGGCGATCGGAATACTGATATTTGCCTGGACCTTAAAGGGAATGGGAGATGCTCTGCAGATTGGTACATTTGTGGAATCCATCGTTGGAACGAGTGCTTCTGCAAGCCTGTTCCTTCCGGCTGTTTTGTTTGTTGTTGCAGTGTTCCTTGCGTTTTCTACCGGAACAAGCTGGGGAACATTTGCGATTCTTGTTCCGATTGCAATCGCCATGTTTCCGGGGGCAGATCATCTGGAAATGATGATCATTGCGGTTTCCGCAGTGCTGGCAGGTGCCGTCTGTGGGGATCATATTTCACCGATTTCGGATACAACGGTTATGTCTTCGGCCGGCGCGCAGAGTAACCATATCAACCATGTGACAACGCAGATGCAGTATGCAGCGGTTGTTGCTGTGGTATGTATCATTGGCTATATCATTGCAGGACTGGTACAGATCTGGTGGGTAGCACTGGGCATCAGCCTCATGCTCCTGCTTGCTGTTCTTACCTTTATAAAAAAGAGGTCGGGGAGCAACCGCGAAAAGACAGCAGGTATATAAGAATCAGGACAGAAGCCCAAAAACAAAGAAAGGAGCAGGCGAGGAAACCTGCTCCTTCTTAGTTACTTAAAGGAAATTGAGTAACTGAGTAGTTAATTAGATAATTGTTTAATAAAATTGAACTACATACTCATTTGCGTACGTGCATGCTATATTTAAATAACACCATTCAATACTTACATTATACCGTGTTATTCGGATTTTGCAATACCTATTTTGAAATTTTTGGAATTAATCCTTTATTTTCGCTATTCCGGAAGCGGAAGGAAGTCCGGCTTTCTGCCGGTAAAGACCGTAAAGTACCGGAAGCCTGCATGCCGCAGAATCTGAGGAAGACGGTCAAACGCATATGCAACGTGCTCCGGCGCATGGGCATCGGCTCCGAGTGTCAGAATCTCTCCCCCGAGTTCGTGATAGCGTAAAAGAACAGCTTCGGTCGGGTTTGGATGTCCCAGCCCGTATTTGAATCCTGCCGTGTTGACTTCGATCCCTTTTCCCATGGAAATGAGTTTACGCAGAATCTCATCAATGATATCGGCATAGGCCTCATATGTATAGAAACGGTTGCGGTCCGGACCGTAGCGGACAACATAATCGAGATGACCGTATACATCGAAGTCGGAATAGGTGTTCAGGTTTTCCAGAATGGATTCGAAGTACTCGCGGTAAGCAGTTTTTTCGGAGCGTCCTTCATAGTATTTCGGGTAATAGGGATCGATTCCGTGAACAACGTGGGAGGAACCGATGACAAAATCAAACGGATGTCCGGTCACTGCTTTGCGGTTGATTTCCGTGATGTGGGGCTGCAGACCGACTTCGATTCCAAGACGAATGGAAAGACGGTCATGGCAGGTGTCCTGAAAACTGCGGACTTCTTTTATATAGGAATCAAAATCCAGAAGAAATAGATTGGGATCATCCGGGTAATCATAATCAAAATGATCGGTAAAACAGATGCCATCCAGGTTCTGCCGTACAGCGGCCTGGATCATGTCAGGCATCAATGCGTCACTGTCTCCGCTGTGATGCGTGTGCATATGTGTATCCCAAAGCATAAGAGCCTCCTTTTTTCTGTGTGGTTGATTTTGGAAAAAGTCTTTTCGTAAGATTATACTATATTTCAGGGGAAATAGATACCTTTAGTGAAAAAATTAACAAAGACGGAGAAAAGACTTGAACTTTCGGAAATAATTGGGTAAAATAAAGGAAGCTTGGGACGCAAGTCCCATGAGACTATTTATTTACAATTCTAGGAGGAATTAAGAATGGCAGTAAGAGTAGCAATCAACGGATTCGGCCGTATCGGTCGTCTTGCTTTCAGACAGATGTTCGGAGCAGAAGGATACGAAGTAGTAGCAATCAACGACTTAACAAGCCCAAAGATGTTAGCACACTTATTAAAGTATGATAGCTCACAGGGTAAGTACGAGCATGCAGATGAAGTTTCTGCAAGCGATGATTCTATCACAGTATGTGGTAAGGAAATCAAGATCTACGCTTTCCCAGATGCAAACAATTGCCCATGGGGTGAGTTAAAGGTTGACGTTGTATTAGAGTGCTCTGGATTCTATACAAGCAAGGAGAAGGCTCAGGCTCATATCAATGCCGGAGCTCGTAAGGTAGTTATCTCTGCACCAGCAGGAAACGACCTTCCTACAATCGTTTACAATACAAACCACGAGACATTAAAGGCTTCTGATACAATCATTTCTGCAGCTTCTTGTACAACAAACTGCTTAGCTCCAATGGCAGATGCTCTTAACAAGTTTGCTCCAATCCAGTCTGGTATCATGGTAACAATCCATGCTTACACTGGTGATCAGATGACTCTTGATGGACCACAGCGTAAGGGTGATTTAAGAAGATCCCGTGCAGCTGCAGTTAATATCGTTCCAAACAGCACAGGTGCTGCAAAGGCTATCGGTCTTGTAATCCCAGAGCTGAACGGAAAGTTAATCGGATCTGCACAGCGTGTACCAACCCCTACAGGATCTACTACAATTCTTACAGCAGTTGTTAAGAAGGCTGGCGTTACTAAGGAAGACATCAACGCAGCTATGAAGGCAGCAGCTAATGAGTCCTTCGGATACAATGAGGACGAGATCGTATCTTCTGATATCGTTGGTATGAGATTCGGTTCTTTATTCGATGCTACTCAGACAATGGTTAACCCAATCGGTGATGATCTGTATGAGGTTCAGGTTGTTTCTTGGTATGATAACGAGAACAGCTACACATCTCAGATGGTTCGTACAATCAAGTACTTCTCAGAGTTAGCTTAATTCTTGTACCCACAAGAACAGTATATCTCAAGACTACTCAAGGGGCGCGGTCTTAATTGAAC
>ERZ780214.813-NODE-813-length-12240-cov-2.69569_pt1 | contig 12240 bp, 10 predicted proteins | sample MGYA00510976_ERZ780214 | MGnify/ENA primary metagenome ERZ780214 (study PRJEB29588, sample SAMEA2154920) | human gut metagenome | biome: human gut; feature: human-associated habitat; material: faeces | place: Denmark | collected 2008/2010 ... | reverse complement strand
ACGCCTATACAGGCGTGAGGATTGTTGCTCGTTCTCTTTATGAATTAGATTATCTGAATATGGCCGATGAGTGTCATATCTTAACAAGAGAAGAGGGTACAGGATTACGTAAATACGGGTATATCGGAAAAAGTTTTGTGGTTTACAATGGATATGAGCCAAGTGATATGCCGCCTGCAGAAAGAATAAACCGCGATTTTTTCAAAAATTATCCGTTTCATAACAAAACCATTCTCTCAATGGTATCTGTATTGAGAAGTGATAAGAATATAGATTTAATTATTCGCGCCATTAGTATGTTACCAGACAATCGAAGGAAAAATTTGGTATTTGTACTTATTGGCCCCGATAATAAAGGGAATGCTGCTCGTTTTGACGCATTAGCTAAAGAACTTGGTGTGAGTGATAATTTCTATTGGATGGGGCCTCTTTATAAAGATGATAAGTATAATGCTATGCTTAGTTCTGATGGATATATTATGGCTTCGGATAGCGAAGGATTTTCCATGTCTATAATTGATGCAATGGCTTGTGGAATGCCAATGATACTTACAGCAGGTTGTAATATGAAGTATCTGAGTAATGATCCTTTTTATTTAATGTGTGAACCTTATGCGCAAGACATTGCTAATTCCATTGAATATTTTCTAGATAGACCGGACGAAATGAAAAGGTTAGGTTCCAACGCACGACAAGTGTGTGAGAAAGAATTGCATTGGAATAATATTGTCAAAGTCATGATAGAGAACTACAAACGAATTGTAAAAACTTCCCAAAAGTAATAAAGATGAATAATGAGTTTAATTTTTTGGAAGCACGTGTAGAATGGGATGAACGCCATGCTATACTCTTAAAGGATTTTTTAAATACTTTGGATGTTCATTCTATCCGCTATATAATCTTAAAGAACGATGATGGTTTACCATATAAAAATCATTCAAAGGATGTGGATATTATAATTGAACCTGGTAGATACCGAGATTCTGCTCAAATTATACAATCATGTTACAAAAAGCATGGAGTTAGTCACTACAAAGTACACAAATTTGAACGACTGCGCTGTTGGTATGGTATGAATCCTGATACTCATTTCGCTATTCACATCGATTTATTGGAAGGATTTTTACATAAGGGATTTGAAATGTTCCCATTTGATGTTTTATATATGCATTCTCAAAAGAATGATAATGGTGTTCAGGTTCTTGATGATTTAATGGGCAACGTGGTACTACTATTACATAGCACTATCTGTTATCACTCCATAAAGGAAAAATATGCAAAAAATATTGCAAAGGCATTTCAAACTGAAAAAGAAAATTTTGCAGTTTTGTTAGAAAAAATACTAGGAAAATCTGTTGCAGATGAAATGGTTGAATTGGTTATTGCCGGGAAATATAATGAAATAGCAAAGAAGGGAAAGTATTTTTCGCATCAATCCAAATTTCGTTTGTTGGTTAAACGTCCTTTATTCTCAATATGTAATGTAGCAGACTTCTTATGGGAAAAAGTATGCCGGGTATTGTTGAACCTAAACAGATATAATACGATGATTTCTGTTCATGCTCCTGACGGGACAGGTAAAACTACATTTATTGAGCATTTTGGTAATGAATTAGGTTTTTATTATGTGTGTGCTGCCAATGATTTATTAGATACATATCATTTTAGACCGAATATATTACCTAATTTAGGTGCTGCTGGTGAGAAAGTAGGAGTGATGAAACAGGACAAAGATTTTACAAACCCACACCGTGCCAAACCCGCAGGAAAATGTAGCTCATTATTACGCATGACTTATTATTGGTTAGATTATGTTTTAGGTGTACCTGCTATTCTTCGTAAAAATGCTCAATTTGATAAGATAACCATCTTCGACCGATATATTTATGATTTCATATCAGATCCGGAAAGAGCGCGAATAAATCTGCCATTTCGAATAAGAATGTTATTTGCTAAACTGACAAAGACTCCTAATGTCGCATTTATTTTAGAAGCAAATGCGGAAACTATCCATAAACGAAAGCAAGAATTGACTATTGATGAAATCAATCATCAATTAAAATCATTACACCGACTAGCTATATCCGGTAAATGTTTTTATGTATTGGATGCCATGAAAACTCCAGAGGAAATAGCTAAAGATGCTATAAAAATTACTTTTGATGTGACAACTAATAAATTGTAATTTATAGGGAATTGATGGAATTTAAAATTTGGATGTTTAATGCGAAAAAGGATGAAGAATATATTAGTCTCTGCTTATGGATGTGAGCCTTTAAAAGGGTCAGAATCAGGTGTTGGCTGGAATTGGGTACTTCAAATGGCAAAGAACAATAAGCTATTTGTTATTACTCGTGCAAATAATCAAGAGCCTATAGAATCGTATTTTCCTAATGAATTAAAAGATAACATTGAATTTTATTATTATGATGCACCTCAATGTATCAAACGATTAAAAGATAAAGCAAAAGGACTGTATTTTTATTATTTCTGTTGGCAAATAGGTATTATACCTTTGGCTAATAAAATTTTAAGTGAAAGAAAAATAGACTATACAATGCATCTTACTTTTGGAAGTATGTGGATGCCGACTTTTTTACCTTTATTTGGGAAACCCTTTATTTGGGGGCCTGTTGGTGGAGGCGATTGTGAGCCTAAGTCATTCCTTAAGGTCTTACCTTTGAAGCAAAGGATTATGCAGTCTGCTAGATATGCAATGAATGCATTGTCCATTTTAAATCCGTTTATTGTAATTCCGGCTGCAAAGGCAAAGGCTATTTTGGTACGAACTTTCAATTCTGCATATGTAATTCCTCGCTACTGGAGACATAAAGTTCGAGTTATACTGGAGACGGCTATAGAAGAGCATATCTTTGAATACCAACATAGACCTCATACCGATGGAAACGAAATCCGAATGATTACAACAGGAAGATTATTGCCCAATAAAAATATTCTTACGGCAGTTCGCGCATTGAAACATATTTCAAAAGAATATAATCTTTCTCTGACCATTGTCGGTTCCGGCTATCAGAAAGAAGCAATTGAAGCTGAAGCAAAGCTAAATGGATGGGCAGACCGGGTGCATATTATTGCAGAAAAGCCCCGGCAAGAAGTATTGCAGTTGGTGGAAGAAGCAGACATTTTTCTATTTCCCAGTTTACGTGAAGGAGGCAGTTGGTCGTTGATGGAAGCAATGGCTATTGGCTTACCTGTAATCTGCTTGGATTGGGCAGGTATGGCTATCACGACAGATGACAATTGTGCCATCCGTCTTCCAGTAACAAACCCAAAACAAATGCCTAAGGATATGGCGGATGCCATTATAAGACTAGTTGAAAATCCGGAACTACGCAAACAATTAGGGGAAGCGGGAAGAAGACGGATTAGAGAGGTATTCAATTGGGAAGCAAAAGGAATGTTTATGGAAAATTTATTAAGGGAGTTGGATAACAAAAATTGAAGTAACCTTGAAATATAATATTTTGATTCTGAATTAATACAATAATGCAGACCGAATCAATTTTAAACCGTTCTTTGGTGGAGGGAACGGGCAAGATTTTCTATACTTTTTCCAATGCTGACGGGAAGCAGTGGATAATGCCTGCAAAATATATGCAAACAGCTATGAGCCTATATCAACCCAGTGGAATAAAAGGGAAAGGAATGAAATTTTTATTTCCCTATTTTCATTGGGCAAGTATAGTAAATAAAATGGTTGGAGCAGAGAGAAAACAATATGAATTGATGCCTGAACTGAATAGATTATTATGTCAATTATTTAAATCTAATGATATAGAGTTTTCTGTCTTTTGTGGTACACCTTGTGTGCATCAAAAAATAACGATGCAGATAAGTAAAGGCACACGTATATTAGGGTATGTCAAATTTAGTGACAACAATGAAATAAGTCATATATTCCAACGAGAAAAAGAGACGTTGGATTATTTAGGGCAAAAGGGTATAAAATGTGTTCCTCAATGTTTGTATAACGGAGAATGGATAAATGGAATTACTTTGTTTGTGCAAACAACGACCAAAACGCGATATTCATCAACTGCCCACTGTTGGGGAGTAAGAGAAACTGCATTTATAAAAGAACTGCATGAAAAAACAAAGTTGCAAATTCTTTTTGAAGATACAGACTATTATCGGGATTTGAGTTTACTCAGTGAGAGTATTGATAGTCTGCAAGGATTGGACGTAAAGTCAGTTGTGAACGGCATTAGTAACGTTTTCAATTTTTATACCAATAAGGAGGTGATATTTTCATTTTATCATGCTGATTTTACACCATGGAATATTTATGTGGAAAAAGGCAGTTTATATGCTTTTGATTTTGAATATGCAAAACGTTCTTATCCCCCTTATTTGGATTATTTCCATTTTTTCACCCAAACTGCCATTTTTGAAAAGCATCTAAATGCAGATGGAATTTGGAAGCTTTTTCAACAACATAAAAAGGACATAAAAATACTTTTAAATAGTAATCAAATAGATTTTGCCTATTTGTGTTATTTACTTGGAAATATAGCTCACTATATAAAAAGAGAAAATGGTATATATAGCAACTCTATGATTGATTATTTTAAGGTGTGTGTACACCTGGTGAAACAACTACTATCTTGATAATTATATATAAACAATAATATGAAGAAGATAATGCTTGTCTTCGGCACTCGTCCCGAAGCAATTAAGATGGCTCCGCTGGTGAAGGAGTTTCAAAAACATTCCGAAGAAGTGGAAACGATAGTGTGTGTGACCGGACAACATCGTGAAATGTTAGACCAAGTGCTTCATATCTTTGATATTCATCCGAATTATGACCTGAACATCATGAAGCAGGGGCAGGACTTATATGATGTGACAAGTCGTGTTTTGCTGGGTATGAGAGATGTGTTGAAAGAGGTAAAGCCGGATGTAGTATTGGTTCATGGTGATACTACCACCTCTAGCGCTGCCGCGCTGGCTGCTTTTTACCAACAGATTCCGGTGGGTCATGTGGAAGCCGGGCTACGTACACATAACATCTACAGTCCTTGGCCGGAAGAGATGAATCGCCTTATCACCAGCCGCATTGCTACTTATAACTTTTCGCCCACACCTCTGAGCTGTCAAAATCTGCTTAACGAAGGAGTGAAAGAAGAATTTATTGCCGTAACTGGCAACACGGTGATTGATGCGCTCTATCTGGTGGTGAATAAAATCAAGAATGACCCGAAACTCAACGAAGAGTTGGAGGGCGTATTGATGAGTGCGGGCTATGATGTCAACCGCTTGAGAGGTGGCAAGAAACTGATATTGATTACCGGGCATCGCCGTGAGAACTTCGGGGATGGATTTATCCATATGTGTACAGCCATCAAAGATTTGACAGAGAAATACCCCGAGGTGGACTTTGTCTATCCGATGCACTTAAATCCGAATGTGCGTAAACCCATACACGAAGTGTTTGGAGAAGGCCTTCCAAACTTGGAGAATATGTTTTTCATCGAACCGTTGGAATATCTTTCGTTTGTCTATCTGATGGAGAAGTCAAATATTGTGCTGACTGATAGCGGTGGCATTCAGGAAGAAGCTCCGGGACTAGGCAAACCAGTATTAGTAATGCGTGATACTACAGAACGGCCAGAAGCACTTGATGCCGGAACGGTGAAACTGGTGGGCACGGACTATCAGAAGATAGTGGATGAAGTGTCTGCTCTGCTTGATGATGAGAATCACTACAAGGAAATGAGTATGGCGGTGAATCCCTATGGAGACGGATTGGCCTGCTCACGTATCGTAAATTTCTTAGTTAAAAAATAGATGAAAGTACTATTTCAATCACGCAAAACGCTATATAGCGTGCCCGGTGGTGATACCACTCAAATTAAGAAAACCAAGGAATACCTGGAAAAGTTGGGCGTAAAGGTGGATGTGTCGCTGGATTTAACACCTGATGTGTCGGATTATGACATTGTACATGTGTTTAACCTGATGCGTCCGCAGGAATTGTATCTCCAAGTAAGGAATGCCAAGAAATATGGGAAAAAGGTGGCTTTGTCCACGATTTATGGGCCTTACGAAGAATATGAGAAGAAAGCCCGGGGCGGCATATTGCAGGTGATGAATAACCTGCTGTCTATCACTCAGATTGAATATCTGAAAATCATAGCCCGTGCGGTGTTGAACTTAGAGTTTAATAAGGGTACAGCCATTTATCTTCTAAACGGACATAAAAGGCTGCAACGGAAGATTATCAAGATGGTGGATGTGTTTCTTCCTAATTCGGATTCAGAAATGCTGCGTGTGGCAAAGGACTTTGGGCTGAAAGAGTATAACTATGTCGCAGTGGCCAATGCGGTGGATGTGAATAAGTTTGACTATGAGCAGGTAAAGGTATCGCCTGAACTTGAGAAGTATCGTGACTGCGTGCTTTGTGTGTCGCGTATTGAAGGACGAAAGAATCAATTGAACATTATCCGTGCATGTAAAGACCTTCCGTATAAGTTTGTATTCATTGGGAAAGCTGGAGCAAATTTTAGAAAATACTATGAAGCATGTAAAGAGGAAGCTAATGACCATACATTCTTTTTAGGGCAAATTGAACATGAAAAACTTCCGCAGTTTTATAAACTTGCCAAGGTACACATACTTGCATCATGGATGGAAACTCCAGGGCTTTCTTCATTAGAAGCAGGAATTATGCACACAAATGTGGTAGTAACAAAAAAGGGAGATACAGAAGACTATTTTAAACAATATGCTTTTTATTGTGAACCTGATAATTTGGAATCGATACGAAATGCGGTAGAGAAAGCCTATAACGCACCTTTTGATAACTCATTTTTGGAACGGATAAAAGATAATTTCAAATGGGAAGATACGGCAAAACAAACTTATCAAGGATATAAATCAATAATTTGAGTTTATTAATGGAGAATAGAGTTTATTACGGTGAGTATTCATTAGCATATTGGCTGGAATTAATCCTCAGTCGAAAGATTACGTTGCCTGTCTACCAAAGACATTTTGTTTGGGATGAAGAAAAATTAGAAGCTCTTTTATGTTCTATAAAAGAGAAACGATTCATCCCTCCTGTCACAATAGGGCTGTTTACCGATGCAAACGGACAGAAACGCTATTACATTATAGATGGGCAACAGCGCCTGACGAGCATATTGCTTGCTTACCTTGAAATTTTCCCGAACAAAGAGGGATTCCGTGCACATCTGACGGCGTTGGCCAACGGAACAGAAATATTACCAGAGGATGGCATAGACCCTTATGACAATGTGCTGGAATGGAACCTTCACACATTAACGGAGAAAGGGAAAAACAAAATAGACATCTTATCTCATTTGGAACAAAACAACTATAAACCTTTGAATCTTGGTATATCTCCAGATTTTTGGAGTAGCCATTTCTTGGGTTTTTCATACATTGTACCGGCCAGTCCTTCATCTTCTGACCAGCAGAAATATTATACCAAAGTTTTCCGTGAGATAAATGTGCAAGGAGAGAAATTGCTGCCGATGGAAAGCAGACGGTCGCTTTATTTCCTCAATAATGAATTGGAAGGTTATTTTGAACCGGATTTTACTTCCGGATATATTGTAAAATTGGCTGCGGTGAAGCAACAGATGGATTTTGTCCGTTATCTCTGTTTGCTATCAGCTTATGCCAAACATCAACAAGTACGGAAAGTGGCGCGGAGCTATGGGTATAGGATGGAGGAATACATAGAGAATTATGTCTATTCTGTAGTGGAAGATGAATATGAGGAGCTGTTTGGCAAGTTCGATTCATTATTTGCCAACAAGGACTATCATGCGGATATGGAACGATTGGAGCAAACTGTTCTTGATTTGAATCTGCCTAAAGAATATCCGTCTATAATCAATATGGATATGTATTTTTTCGGATTGATTTATTACGTACTCTTAAAACATAAATCTGTTGATTGTACACGAAAGGGTCAGTTAAGGCAACGACTGGATCATAAAATTAGAGAATTGAAAGCAACGGACAAACATGCACAAGCTCCGGCGCAACTTCAATATATGAGGATGCGTATAGAGGAATCTCTTAGTATATATCATTTATACTTGCAGCCATGAGAAAGCATACCGCATTTATTCTAACTCCAATATCACAAATACTGAAAGAGGCCGCTATTGCCACATCGGACATAGAGGCGGGAATCGCATCCTATCCTGTATGCGATTATATCATGCAGTCCCTGTTTTTGAAGATGACAGGAATGCAGGAGCAAAAGCTGAAATGCATCTGTTGGGAGTTGGCCACTGATGATTATGAATTGAGATATTTGCGTTATAAGAGAGAACCTATCGGCGAGTGTTCTTCGTATAGCGATAAGAAGAAGGTCTTGTTTGACTTGATACATCAATTGGAACATATATCTGTGGGATGTAGTTGTATTTCTGAGACAGAAAAGGAAGATTTCATCAATGAAACCAAAAATGAGCTGGAGGAATTTTATAATCATCCTCAGATAAAAGGATGGTCTCAAAAGCCTTATTACGATTTCAAGACTATGTTTTCCCCCTGCAATAAGAGGTGCCTGTTATTTTCCAATAACAATGGGAAAGTGGTTGACCTCTTTGGTCACTGCGAGAATTGCGGGCAAAAGAATACAGCTTCAAACATGAGTATTTGTCGCTTGGGAACACTTATAGAAGTTTATGAATGCTTATTCAAGCATCGTAACCGTTGTGCCCACAATACATCATCGTTCCAACAAAATTTACCGGCTCTTGAAACAATGGAGATGCCGACATATTTGTTTGATAATTATTATCTGCGTTTTGCGATTTTAATTCTCATTGACAAAATATTCATTCGGTTGTTCCGAATTTATTTGGATAAATGTACTACAGCATTTGTTCCATAAAAATATTTTATAGTTCATATTTATTTTCATTTGTAGATGAAACAAGTTGCTATTGTCGGCATCCAAGGGGTGCCTGCAAAGTATGGCGGCTTCGAGACATTGGTGGAGAACATGATTGGTGAAAACTGTTCTCCCGAGGTCTGCTATACCATTTTTTGTAGCGGCAAAGACTATGCCACTCACATGGATACGTATAAGGGAGCAAGGCTGAAATATGTGCCGCTGTTCCATGCCAACGGGGCACAAAGTACGCCTTACGACATACTCTCGATGCTGAAATGCCTGCGGGGATATGACACGGTATTGATATTGGGCGTATCAGGTTGCATCTTCCTCCCCATATTCCGATTGCTGTATCGCAAACGGCTGATTGTAAATATTGATGGACTGGAGCATAGGCGTGCCAAATGGGGAAAATTTGCCAAGTGGTTCCTGCGCACCAGCGAAGCGATGGCCGTAAAGTATGCGGATGTGGTGATTGCGGACAACAAGGGCATACAGGATTACGTAAAAGAAACGTATGACATACCATCGGAGCTAATAGCCTACGGAGGAGACCATGCCCAACGGGATGTGCCGGAAGCACAACAATTGGAAACATTACGAAAATACCAAGTGAAGGCCGGAGGATATGCAGTCAGCGTATGCCGTATTGAACCGGAAAATAACAGCCACATCATCTGCGAGGCTTTTGCCACAAGTGGAAAAGAACTGGTATTTGTAGGAAACTGGGAGCGGAGTGAATACAGCCGGGAACTGAAAAAGAAGTACAGCCAATGCCGCAACATACGGATGGTGAATGCCGTGTATGAATTGGACGAACTTTATGCCTTGCGCAACCAGTGCAGTTGCTATGTTCACGGACACAGTGCTGGAGGCACCAATCCATCGTTGGTAGAAGCCATGTTCTTCGGGAAGCCGATATTGGCGTATGATGTGGTCTATAACCGGGAAACAACGGAGAACAAGGCTTACTACTTCAAGAGCAGCGAACAGTTAGTTGAATTGCTCATGCAGAAAGAAAAGGATGGAAAACCAATGAAGGAGATTGCCAAACGGAGATATACGTGGGAGTATGTGGCAGAGCAATACGAGGCTTTATATGACTGACCTATGAAAATAGTTAAGATTATAATCGCTTTATGGTTTCTGTATCTGTACGAAATAGGTACGGAAGCTGTCGCCCAAGAAAAGACTTCTCTTCCGAGAGTAGAAATCTTTGCCGGAGCTGAATTACATTACCGAGACCTTTTTTACACAAAGATGTATGAGGTCTTGCTGAATCTGACTCCCGGCGTGAAATGGCATATAGGAAGGCATTGGCAACTGGCCGGGCAAGCTATCATTCCGGTCTATAACGACTATGGAGACCGCTACAAGAAGGTACGCCTGAATATGGCGGTATTGTCGAAGGAATGGAATTGGGTAGGAAATCAATTCCTGAAAATAAGCGGTGGCCTGTTCGGGCACGAACGCTACGGGCTGGATGCCAAGTGGATGTTCCCCGTAAACGACTGGTTGGCACTGGATGCACAGATGGGTTTAACGGGGTTCTGCTCCATGGCGGCCGATTGGGAGTGCAGTAAGATGAAAAGGGTAACCGGACAAGCCGGAGTGAACCTATATATAGAAAAGGTGAATACGGAATTCAGGCTGCACGGGGGACGCTATCTTTACGAAGATTATGGTGTGACCGCTGAAGCCATGCGCCATTTTAAACATTGCACGGTAGGCGTGTATGCACTGTATAGTGACCAATGGAAAGAAACTGCCGGTTTCAAGGTAGTGATGATGATTCCACCTTACAAACGGAAAGTACGAAAAGTATCGGTACGCCCGGCCTCGAATTTCAGGCTGACATACGACATCAACGGATTGTCTTACGCGGCAAAGATGTACACGACTGACCCGGAAGAGAACGAACGTGAAGGACACTTTGACCGTAACCGCTTGCACTGGGGTGCCAATCGCATGGTACCGGATTTTGAGCTTAGAGAAAAGGAGGTGCGAAATGTGGAATAAGGAATACCGGGTGAAGATCCTACAATGTGCGTTTGTTGGGATGCTTCTAACCGCTTTGTCTTTTACCGCTGCCGCACAACAATATACCGGCATGAGCGGGCTGATTCATGCGCCAAGTGCGGAGATGGACAATGCCGGTGAAGCACGTATAGGCGTTCACTTCTTGAACAGGGAGTTTACACCGGATATCGGGTTTGATTATGAAGGCAAGTACCATACCATGAGCCATTATTTAAGCATTACTCCTTTTTCTTGGTTGGAAATCGGTTATACCTGTACCTTACAGAAAGGACGTGCCATAAATAATGAAGGGATAGTAGAAGATGGTAAACCTAAACTTCGTTTCAAGGATCGTTATTTTTCTCTTAAAATACAACCGTTGAAAGAAGGGAAATGGTGGCCCGCTATTGCTATCGGTACGAATGATCCATACGGAACAGGCAATAAAAATGGGACAGGCAAGGAAGGAGAAAAGCCTCAAAATGGGGACGGGAAAAGCCAATATTTCTCCAACTTCTATATTGCCGCCACCAAACACCTCGACCTGAGAGGACACAGCCTCGGCTTCCATTTGGCATACCGCCATTGGAAACGGAGTTATAACAGCAAGTGGAACGGTCCGGTAGGTGGTATCACCTATCAGCCTTCCTTCCAAAAGAACTTGCGCCTGATAGCTGAATATACAGGCGATGATGTGAATGTAGGCTTCGACTGGAAACTGTGGAAGCATCTACTGATACAGTCTTCTTTGCAGAACGGGAAATACTTTTCAGGAGGTGTCTGCTTCTGCATCAATCTTTTGTGATTTTAATGTGAAAATATAAACATTTTTTAATCATTTATTTTTATGTACAACTTTATGAAGAAAGGAGCCATGATGCTCCTGATTGCCGGTTTGGCAATGAGTGTGACTAATTGTAGTGACGATGACCCGAATTATGACAACGTGACTCCTCCGGAAGTGGCGATAGCTCCGAATACATTGACTGGTGTCATAACAAGTATCAACGGAAGTGCCATTTCCAATGCGACCGTTACGTTGGGAACGGAAAAGGCTACAAGTGACGCAAACGGTGTGTATCTGTTTGCAGATGTAAAGCCGGGTACTTACACCATCAAGGCGGAAGCGGACGGTAAACAAGCGAAAGAGGCTGAAATCACTGTAGAAGATTCTAAGAAAAGTCAAAACTTGGTATGGAATGTCAGCCTTGCCGCAGATGTCAAGGAAGAAGTGGCCATATCTGCGACCGAAGAGACAAAAGGCGATGTGGAGACAGAAGCCTTGAAAGACAATGACCAAGCCATTGTAAACGTGGAAGCCA
>ERZ780214.804-NODE-804-length-12350-cov-1.92037_pt1 | contig 12350 bp, 12 predicted proteins | sample MGYA00510976_ERZ780214 | MGnify/ENA primary metagenome ERZ780214 (study PRJEB29588, sample SAMEA2154920) | human gut metagenome | biome: human gut; feature: human-associated habitat; material: faeces | place: Denmark | collected 2008/2010 ... | reverse complement strand
TTTTACACCTTTAATTTGTTCTAAAGTTTGAAATGTGTTTTCTTGCCGATAGTCTATGATTCTTTGCGCAATGCTTGGACCAATGCCAGGAAGCGTTTGAAGCTCTTCTGAAGTTGCACTATTTAAAGATATAAGTTTGATTTCTTTGATTTCTGGAATGATGACAACATCTTTATCTTGAAGAATATGCGTAAAACTTATACTTGAAGTATCTGCATTCTCTAATAAAGGACCACTCATTTTAATAAGTTTTGAAATAGAACTATTTCGTTTGAGTGTATAGACACCTGGATTTTGAATGGCCCCTTTAATTTCAACTTCCATCAATGTGGGTTTTGTTTCTTTTAAAGTAATTGGAGTATATCGGTTAAAGCATGTAAAGACAAAGAAAATGACTGCACAAAAAAAGAGAAGAGTTCGTTTCATAAATATCACCCTTCTCTTATACGTTATTTTTTGATGTTTTTTTATTTTATTTCTAAAATTTTTACATCATAAGGTTCTTCAACACGTTTTACAATACAAACATCCCCTACTTTGTGATCCATAATCACTTCAGCAAGTGGAGTTGTGTTTGAAAGCTTACCATTGAATGGATCCGCTTCAATTGTACCAACGATATTGAATGTTACTTCTTGATTGTCTGATAAATCTAAGATCTTTACAGTCGATCCCAATTTTACAACCGTCTTTTTCTTTTTATCTTCTACATCTGCAGATTCAGTAATGATTTCGGCATTTTTGATCATTGCCTCTAATTCACGAATACGACCTTCGACTTGCGCCTGGTGTTCTCTTGCAGCATCGTAGTCCGCGTTTTCGGACAAGTCACCTTGTGCACGAGCTTCTTGTAACTCAACGATAACTTCTTGACGCACTTTATGAACTAGGTTTTCATGTTCATTGACTAAATCATTATAACCTTCTTGGGTAACGTAAAATTTTTCATTTGCCATGTGGTATCACTCCTTGTATTTAGCACAAAAAATTATAGCATAATCCTTGAATTATGCAAAACATTGTTACAGATTTTTCTATACTGTTAAAATCGAATGATAACTTTTAGAGACATTCTTAAGACCTTTTATTCATCGCGTTTTAGAAAGGTATACTATAAAAAAGCTTATTTAAGCGCTATTTTCATATAACCAATCGAAAAATATAACCGAAAGAACATATTAAAAGGCTTGAATCCACCAAATGATTCAAGCCAATTTTTTTATTTATTTTTCAAATATTCTTCAAGCGCTAACTCCAATACTGCTGTCTTTGTTAGTTTTGATTTTTCAGCATATTCAATCATCTTTTCATATATTTTAGAATCAATGTTTGCGTTTATATTTTTACTATCTTTCTTTGGCCTAGGCATAACTAGTCTCCCTTCTTTAAGAATCCTGTATTAAAAACGTCTGGATTCATAAATTGCTTAACTCCTGCGTCAAACTCAACAACGATACGTTGCTTTCTAGGGTTGACTTGTTTTACATCACGAATAAATCCAATTCCGAATGCTTTGTGAATAACTTTATCGCCAACATGAACAGCCTTGTAATTGTCTTTTGGTTTTGGCTTAGAAATTTGCGATTGAGCATGTACTACAGCACTATTTGTTTGCACAGGAGTACTTGGTGCTGAAGTGGTTTGTTTATGCTCGACAGTTTTTGGCTTTGAGAATCTGCTTTGAGATGTATTTTGTGTTTGTGATTTATGCATAGATTCTTTTTGTTGTTTTGCCATTTCTTCATAATCCTCTTTTGAAATAGCCGTCGAGAATAATCCAACGTTTTTATCACCGATATGCTTATCAACACCCGTGTAACTCAAACTTGAATCTTCATAGCGCTTAAACTTGTATACAGCATCATTCATGACCGCATCATTAAATACGCCGATACTCACAAGAAGCTCAAAGTCTTGCACGTTTAATCCTGTAACAGCCTTGAACAAACCAGGTTCTAACTGAGTAATAACATCCTTCAAACTAAATTCACGATAATCACTTAAATACATAAAGATAGGGACTCGAGTCGCAAATTTAATCAACTTTTCTTGTACTTCTTTTCGTTTAGATTTATATTCTTTCTCTTCTTCACTTAACTGCTTCTTTTCTTTAGGCGTCAATGATTCACCTTTTTCTTTTGCTTTTTTAACTGCGTTTGATTTATTTATAATCGTTTGTATATCTGAATTCAAACTACGGAATCCTTCAATCTTCATTAAAGCATCCATCGCTTCTTGATTCTTCAGAAGCTTTTCAAGCGTATCATTATCCACGTTTACAAGAAGTGCACTCTGCCATTTTCTTGCTAATAGTGTAGCTGATGTTCCTGCCGTTGTCATATCTAGAATTTCTGTTGCATTGACTTCCTTCATAGTACTTCCATCATAAGCAAGAACAGGAAGAAAATTGATAAACTCGGACACTTTCTTTTCTGGGTTTGATTCATTTACATTCAAGCGACAGCTATAATCCGAAATCTGTCTCAACGCTCTATCTAAAGCAAAGTCAAATACATAGCATTCCTGCTTTAAAATAATATTGTTTCCATTATCATCTTTGACTGTCCACGGACTTTGAACACGGAAAGCTGCCTGAAAATACGTTTCTGGGCTTGATAGATTTCGAAGCATAAATATACCCGTCCACGGCTTTACAGTGACGCCTGTTGTTAACTTACCGCATGATAGAGTAATTGTTTTTGACTCCATTGGGTCGGCCATTGATTCACGTACTGGACCTACCGCCTGTAATCCTACGCCAGCCTGTGTTCCTGCACACACATTGATTTTATAATCATGAAAGAAAGTGTTTTGCTTTTCCATGAGAAGATTACGCATAGCAAAACATGAAGCAACGTTTGGCAAGAACCACAATGTATGAGTCAAAATACTAAGCATACGTACATCTGAAAAAGGCATAACAGGTTTCTGCCCTTGTCCAAGTTTAAGGTCGTCAACAATATTGTATGAGCCTCTCATCAAGTCCAGCCATTTTTGTACATATATTTTTAATTCAAACTGTGAATCTTCGACTTTTCCAGTTTCTGAAGAAGCCTTAAAAAACAAATTTAAATCAAATTCATTGTATTGTTCATTCAATGCAATTCGCTGAATTTCTTTTGGCATTTGATAAGTCATAAGAACCATTTTAGGAAGAGCTGCATATGGGTTTGATTCTGGAGTACCAGCCCAGTTTTCTTTTGCCTTTTGCTCATCCGAATATGTCCAGTTAAAAATCTGGTCTTCTACAAACTCACCAGAATTTAAAGCTCTAAATGGAGTTCCTGACAAGAACAAGTAATAATTTGTTGTAATCGGCAAAAAAGTTTCATTATAAGCATTACCGGCCTCTTCTTTTGCATATTTTTCGATATCAAATTCTTTTTCTTCATCATCCATTGCAAACAAGTTACGAGCGTTTTCACGCCATGCTCCGAAATGATATTCATCAAAAATTACCATATCCCAGTGTGTAGCATGTACCCATTCGTTTTTTGCTTTGATTCCGCCTCTTTCATTTGTTCCTAGAAAATCCTGAAATGAACCGAAGCAGACAATGGGTCGAGTAGGGTCTAACTGTTCAGGAGAAATTAGACTGTCTTTGTGATAGAACTGCCATCCATCAAAATCGACATGACTGTTTAAATCTTCTTCCCATGAAGCTTCGACAGCTGGTTTGAAAGTTAGAACAAGAATCTTTTTCATGTCCATTGTTTTTGCTAATTCATATGCTGTGAATGTTTTTCCAAAACGCATCTTTGCATTCCAAAGAAATTTTGGTGGAGTTGGACTTTGTTTTGACTCTTTCAAGAAATAGTCCATAGTCATATTCACCGCTTTTTCCTGTTCAGGACGCATTTTGAATGTTTGAGTACGATTCTGTTGGCGTATTGTGTGTGTTTTAACATCCACAATAGCTGCTTTGACATCATCTACTGTACATTCGTACCATTCTCCATTTACACAACGGATATGTTTTGCTTTTAAGACTGCATGAACAGCATGGTCCATAAAAACGGAACCGTCATCATACAAAGCTGGCTCTACATATTCAACCTTATAAGAGATAGTAGGCGTGATAGTTGGATAATGTTCTTTCATTCGCTCTTCAATTGTTCTTGCTGTATATCCAATTTTAAGATATCCTGACCATCTTGTATCAGAAAAAGCATATATGATAGGAGGATGCTCTGGGCGCAGGTGAGCATATTTATCGAATGTGTCTGACATTATTCATCACCACCATTATTTAATTCCATAGGACGAATCATTGAATCAATAAAAGCAATTTCATCTTCTGTTAATCCATATTTTTCATATAGAGCTTCATCTGTCCATTTTATAGAAAAATCTTGTTGCGGAACAAATTGATAAACACCTCTTGGAGTATTTTGTGAGCTTTTTTTAAGTAATACCATAAATCTGAAAAACTTAGTTGCAATATAATTCATTACATTTTCGCATTGTTCTTTGCTTTCAAAAGGCCCAATAACTAAGTAACTTTCATTGCATACTGTATTTGGAGCACCATAAAATGGCTTTGTTAAAATAGAGTGAGGGAATACATCACTACCGCTTCCAGCTTTAGAAATATACACCTTATTCCAAGGAACCATAGTTTGACCTTTTTTAATTTCCGTTTGTTCAACATAAGCTGTTGTTCCTCGTATGTCTCTCTCATTTCCACTAATGTAAATTATTGCATCGTCATCATTATGCTTAGGATGACCTTTGAAAGCGTTTGTAAAACCGAAAGGCATTCTTGAACTAACTAAATCCATCATACTTTTTTCATGTGTATTCTGAACTTTTCGCAAAATTTCAATACCTTGATTATATCTAATAAAAGTGTCGGCTCCATCTTCAAGCAACGGTCTACGTGTAGGACCATTTATATTTTCTCCTTTGTGATTATATACCGTGCATAAATCTTCTTGATGGTCTCTATCCCATAAAAAATATGATACACCACCCTTGATTGATACCCCTTCAAAGCAATCTCCAGCCTCACTAAAATCATGAATGATGGTTAGTCTTTTGTCGTGGAGCATTTCGTCTCTGAAATCATCTAATCCCTTTCCTCCAGAAAACCATCTAGAGGGAGTAATCATCGTTAAATAACGAGGATTTAATTTTTTTGCTTGTTGAATAAATAAATGGTAAATAGGCTTTGCACTTGCCCCGTTACCACCGCCATCATTAAGTTGATAAGGTGGATTACCTATAATTACATCAAATTTCATGTTAAATACCTCCTCAGGTTTAAGTATATGTATCAATTCATAAGCATGTGTTTCTAATTCTAAATCTCTGTCATATTGGTCTTTAGATGCACCACAATAAATACATTTCTTATCTTTCCATGTATGATTGATTCTTTTAAATCGAATATTTCCTTCAATATCATCAAATTTACTTATTGAATATTTGCTATTTGGATACTTGGAACAATATAAACTTCTCCGACTTAATAAAGATGTTAATTCTGTAATAGCAATTCCATATAGCTGTTTATGCATGATATGGTCAATACGTTCCTGTAAATCTGGAATTTTATCTTCCAGACCCTTAATCAATCGTTTTGCAATTTCTCTTAAAAATACACCAGATTTACAGCAAGGGTCTAAAAATGTTGTATTTGGGTCTTCAAACAACTCTTGAGGCAGCATATCAATCATTTGATTGGCTACTTCAGGCGGAGTAAATACTTCGTCATTGGATAGATTCGCTAAGCAAAGCAATACGTCTGGATTATACGTAGCTTCAAATAAACTTTTTTCTGTTTCATTATTCATAATCTTTCAATCTCCTGTAATCAACTAATGGATAATCATCTTTGACAGGGCCTGGGATATATCCTTGCGTTTCTTCATCATAAATCCAATCCTTTGGATGTGAGTCGTAGTTGATATTGTCTTCATCATCAAAATCGAATAAAGACATCTCATCAAAAGATTCACCTTTGACTTTTTCTTGTCCTTCAATCAGCTCATCCAGTCTGTAATCTCTTCTTTGAAACTTGGAACCAATTACTAAATCCCACTGAGCGAAGATAATTGGAGTACCATCGTTTTGTAACATCGTTAAGGCATCGCCACATAAAATGTTATGTTTCAATATATGTTTAGCTGTTTGAATTAAGTCTTCGTCAGGCAATTGCTTTGTAGCTTTTTTATATGCTTTTTTCCATATCTCTAAAAGCCTTTCACGACATTCTAGAACATTATCTTCTAGAATATCTACTCCGTAGGAACTGCTTAAAGCCAGTATTGAATATAATTCCCAGTCGAACGCATTCTTTTTATAAAGTTTAGTGACGACTTCCAATTTACGTTTCAGAATTTCAGCTAAAAAATTACCATTCCCACAAGCAGGCTCTAAAAAACGGCTTTCTATCCTTTCTGTTTCCTGCTTCACTAAATCCAGCATTGCGTTCACTTCTCTTTCAGAAGTAAAGACTTCTCCGTGGTCAGCGACACGCTCTTTTGATTTTACTTGCTTATTAGACATACTTGAAAACTAAACCTCCTAATTCCATATGCTCGTGACACATCCATCTATATGAATATGCCTTGATATAATGGTCTTCAATTCCATTTACTAAATCTTCATAATATACGTCTTTTCGAATCATTCTGCCATCATCACATAAAGTCCATTCTGCCATCATCAATGGCTGCTTCTTTTCATTTTTCATAGAAAGAGAATCTGCGCATTGAATATTCTTTAAAAGAATGAACTTGAGCGCAGTTTGAAGCTGCTTTGAAGGAGCTGACTGGAACTTAGAAACATAATCGTCGGTAAACCAATCTAATAGACGCTTTCTCGATTCCAATACATTATCCTTTTGAATATCCAGTCCGTATATTGTAGAAAATGCCAGTAAGGAGCAGAGTTCATAATCATGCTGTGAATGATAGATGCTTTGTACTGTATCCATCTTCCTCTTTAAGATTTCAACTAAAAAATTTCCGGTTCCACACGCAGGTTCCAAAACTGTTGATTTTAGCTGTTTTAGTCCCTCTTGGACTAAATCTAGCATAGCGTTTACTTCGCGCTCTGAAGTGAATACTTCACCATGTTCAGAGACTCTTTTTTTTGATTTTATTTGTTTTCCCACTTTTGCACCTCCTATTAATTATTTTGTATTTTTCTAATATATCTAGAAATTTATCTTCATATACTTTTGTATCGTTCAAGTCGTTATGTATATGAGATTTGTATCTACTTAAATCTCCAATACAATATCTATCAGAGTGACACATCATCAATTTATTGATACAAGAAACTTCTTGCGGTAATAATTCTACAAACAATTTGTCCACTTTGATAACTTCATTTTTATTGTTGATAATACATATTAATATGTCTTTAGTTAGAGGGTAAATATTAACGTAATTCAAAACATCAATTTCTTTACTACGTGTATTTTTAATTGTGTTCGTTAACATTTTTAATGAAAAACAATCTGATAATATAAACGAAGAGTTTTGCGTTGTAAAAACAATAACATCAAAGTAACCCTGTATAATGTCTGCTACTTTTCGCTTTTCTTGAGAATGTTCATCATTAGCAAATGAATATTTGAAAAACCGTTCTCTATCATTCACATTATTGTATTTTTCCTCTATAGCTTTCACACCATAAGGGCCTCTAATCGACATTTGTAACGCGAGGGTTCTTAAAATCACTTTGTCGTTTATATTTAAAGAACTTCTATTTTGGATTTTATTTATAATATTCTCTAAATCCTTTTTCATAATATCTTCATAATCTTTGGCTAATATTTCAGTTTCAATATGATTGGTGTTTTCGTTACAGTTCTCATATAAATTTTCCACTTGAAATAAGTTCTTAAAATTCTCATTTTTGCTTTGTGATATTGGAGCGTAGCGATTTAATTTGTCCAATACATCGAATTTTTTAGTATTTTTTATATAGAAATTCTTCATATAAAATCTTGGAATATAATGTTGTTTAATTGTTCTTTGCATTTATCTCACCAACTATCACAATTATATCATATAATGTTGAATTATGTTGATTATTCAATGCAATTTGTGTCGATTTATTATATAATGAATATATAGAAAGAGAGATTTTATGCCACGTAAAAAACAAGCTATTTCTTTTGATGACATAGTAAATGCTTTACCATCATTATCTGCAAGGCAGATTCAGATGTTGATTGCGCAGATGCAACATGCCAGTCTTACGGATATTCAAAAAAAGAACTTAACCAAGGCCATATCTCATGATTTAGATTATCATGCTCAAAAAATAGGTTTGGGTAAAGTATGCCCAAAATGTGGCTCGGTAATGTTAAGAAAAAATGGAACTACACCAAAAGGAGCTCAAAAAATACAATGTACAGATTGTGGGCATACATTTAATTATCTCAGCAACACTTTGATGGAAAAGACAAGATACAGCTGGGATACCTGGGTTGAATTCATTTATATGATGATGCTGAACTCATCAATTCTCGAGATAGTAAATGTTTTAAAGTTTGATTTTCAGTTAGACGGAATAACAGAACATACTGTACTGGATTGGATTGGAAAAATATTGGAATCTTGTAAAAATATTGAACAGCCTGCTTTGACTGGAATTGTCGAAGTAGATGAAACGTCATTTCATGAAGGACAAAAAGGGTCTAATGAACTAATTGACCCCTTAGATACATCTAAAACAAGAAAAGCTAGGAAAACGGCTCGCCCAAGCAAATATGGAGCATTAGGGCCTGAATTTGGTACGGTAATATGTGCTGTTGACCATACAGGACATACGGTTTCTAAATACGTTGGAGTAGGGCGTGCCTCTACAGATGCTTTCGAACTTGATGTAGCTTCTCATTTTCAGAATGTGACTCACTTGTGTTCCGACAAAAACAATATTTATTCAAAATACTGTAACAAAAGAAACATAATACATTATATTCGTCCATCTCATTATCTGACAGCCCTAGAGGCAGGCAAAAAAAAAGGTCGAACGTATGACGAAATGTACAACAATCAGGAACTCGATTATATCGATGGAATGGATTTGTCATTCTCAGAATTTAAACACTTAAAAAAACGATACGAACTGAGCCTTGCACGTGTCAATCAGGTTCATTCTAGATTGAAACAAAGACTTGTAAAAGAGAAACACGGTATATCTCTAAAGAATATTGATGGGTATGTATGCTGGGAAACACTGCTGATAAACTTCTCAGTCGATAACAACTCTTCTGCACCATCTCGTAAAGATGCTGAAAAAATACTGGAGATGCTATTACTTCTTCAAAAGAATGTTTTGATAAAAGATATAAGAAACCACAAATGCGATTTCAGTTCTATGAATCCTGTATATCAAAAACGTTTAATGGAAAAGACAGATGAATATCGTAAATCCAAAATGTCTTACAAAGAATACATATCAAGCGAAGATATAGGAGATGATTTCAATATACGTGATTTTTTGGATACATTACCTATCTACGGTTTGAAGTTTTTGTGTGATTACTGCAAAATAAAAGGACGCTCGAAACTAAAAAAGAATTTCACATACAAATTTAAACGAGCTTTAGAGATTCATCCATTGATACATGACGCAATTGATGAATTTATTCAGCGATATGGAACAAAAAAAGAAGAATAAGAAAAAGGAGTCTATTCTATTGAATTTGGAATAAACTCCTTTTCATTTTCTATAAAATCAAGCTTCAAATCATCAAGTAGGTCTACAAACACTCTGTTTTTGTCTTCATTATAATACTTCAAATACATACCTACAAAACCTGCGATTTCTTCAGTCTGTGCTTCAGCTAGTTCTTTGAACCAGTCTATAAGGCCGTCGTTTTCACGGATGTTTGTATAAAACTTCCACATATCTTCGGCTGTAGTTTCAATAGACTGGTATTGTTTGTCGCTGAGATGCTTTTGGCTCGAGACTTGCCTTATTGTTTCAATTAATGATTCATAGTCTTTAAGCCACTCTTTCGCAACAACATTTCGTTGACAATATTTAAACAGGATATTATTTCCCATAAAGAATACCTCTTTCGTTATTTCTTATCTTTATTTTAGCACATGTTCCAGAAATAAAAAAAGTGAGGCCTTATAAGTCTCACTTATTCATGATGGTTTATTTGTAATCTGTATGTCCGGCTACTTTATAATCAACTTTAGATAGGTCGATGACAAAAGCGGGACGCATGCCATACTTAATCCACACGACGTTGGAGCTCAAGCAACCATAGCGGGCATCCAGATACTTTGCATCGTAATCATATCTTTGACTACTATCTCTTGTCCAGATGTTAGTACCATTCAAGAATGCTTTTGCGTTATCTGTATAAATCTTTAAATCTACGACCTTTTCAAGCTCGCTTACACTAGGCAGAAATGCATGGCGACTGATGGTATTGTACACCTGACCATTATATCCAGTTTCTTGTTTATCATCTATAGAACTGCTAGAATATGAAGCCTGTTTAATACTTGTTGTTTGAATAGCTGCTTTCATTGTAGAAGACAAACCATTGTACCATTCGTTTTCTAAGTAGTTGTCGATTTCACTTCCTTCATAAGTGTTTTGATTTTGACCGTCTAAACGGTCATCTGATTGGAAAGCTTTGTTTCCAATACTACTAGCCGTCATAACCAAGGCCTGATTGTTTTCACGTTCTTCCAGAACAACATATTTTGCTCCTTCGATATCTATTGTATCGCTTGCGGTTATCTTATCTTTCTTTGTAATATTCTCCCCAGTCTCAACAATATGGTTGGCACTACCCAATATCGCATCTTGTATACTTTTAGCATACCCGCTCTTGCCAAACAATAGCATTAACAGAATCACTGCCACTACAACAATAATTAAACCGTATTCCTCTAGGAATCCTTTCATTCGATTTCATGCCCCCTGGAAGCTCAATCTTCCATTGCGTTATATATTCATCATACCAAATGAAAAACTAAGCAATACCACAAAAAAAGGATGAGACTTTTTCGAGCCTCGTCCTTTTTTTATAATTTTGATAATTTGTTCAGACTAACTTCATTACCCTGTTTTTTATGATTTTCTAACCAATTAACAGCGATTTTTTGATTATGTACCGAAATCATTCGATTTTAACAGTATAGAAATGCTAATTTGAAATCAAGGAGGAATTTACCAATGAAACAATACAAAAATCATTTCTTAGTCATTTTAGCTATCTATTTTCTGATCTTTTTAACTATGGCACTATCTCCATATGTCATTGTTAGTGGAGAAGAAAATTCCTTATCCCACATTCTATTTTTTGCAAGCCTTATTAGTACCAATCTGATTGTTCCATTTGCACTAAATACAATCTACTTGATATATCTATTATTTAAAACCATCATGTTTCCAGATAATTAGTGCCTATTTTAGCTTCTCAACTAACTTTAAAAACTCCTTCTCATTCATCACATCATTCGTTACATATTCACCATTGTAAAATAAGGCATATGTTGTGATGGGTGTTGGCGCATTTTGCGCCTTTTCTTTTGTATCTATATGAATCGCTTTAAATTCTATATTTTGTTCTTTTGAAACATTCTCGATAATCGGAACATACTTCGCATTAAAAGGACATTGGCTTGTATAATACAAGACAAAACCAAACTCTTCGATATGACATTCTTTCGCACAAGATTTAAATTTAGGTGCATCCGAATCATTTAAAGCTAAATACCACAGTTGTATTCCATTCCTCGCTTCATCAGAGATTTTAAAACCTTTATAGGTTAAAAACTTAGGATCTGCAAGATACGGCATTTTCTTTTTACTAGATAAGATACAAATTCCATCCATTCCTTTCTTCTTACTATCCTCAATACACGTATTTAATAATTGACTTGAATAGCCATGACCCTTTAAAGATCCAGACACCCATAAACAATCTATATACATATAATTCTTGGCATCGATTGGAATCCATGCATTCTTTGCAGGAATATATTCAATAAAGCATTTTCCTCTTACACTCGATTTAATAAAGACAAGCCCATCATCAAAACGATCACACAACCAGTCTTTCTTTGATCTTACTTGAACATCTGAATTACTACTAATAGCACAACAAATGTGTTCTTGTTCTATATTTTCTTTTGTGACATATACATAATCCATGATTCAACACCTCAAAATCAGTATACTAAAAGAAGTTGAAATCAATCAATTCAAAATTACTGTTTATATCAGTTTCATCTTAATGATTCATTATCAGATATTCCTGTAGTTTAGAGTAAAAAAAAAGATAAAAATGCACTGAAAATTACACGAATATTTTGTAAAAAATAACACTAAACAACACGTATTATAAAAAGGAGTTGAAA
>ERZ780214.802-NODE-802-length-12367-cov-1.96979_pt1 | contig 12367 bp, 6 predicted proteins | sample MGYA00510976_ERZ780214 | MGnify/ENA primary metagenome ERZ780214 (study PRJEB29588, sample SAMEA2154920) | human gut metagenome | biome: human gut; feature: human-associated habitat; material: faeces | place: Denmark | collected 2008/2010 ... | reverse complement strand
ATGCCACCCTGCGCAAGACTGTGCTTTGGGTATTGCTGCTTGGAGGTACAGCCGTTTGCATCACGGGTGTGGCGTTAAGTGTGAATTATATAAGAAGAAAATGTTGCAAAAGACAAAAACTCTATTAACGAGAATAAACTTGTATGAATAAGAAAAGACTTGGAATATTCCTCGGCAGCATAGCCCTATTGATTGTCTGCAGCTTTGCGGCCTATCAATACTGGCTTGCTCCTACACGTATACTTATTATCAACGCAACCCTGGCACAAGCTGCCGACATTGCCCTGAACAATGACTGTGCCCGGATAGAAGTCAACTGCATCAAAAAAGAAGATGTGAAGGACCTTTCCGGCTATGACGCCATCGTGATGTACAGCAGGGGCTTGTATCTCGATGACAGCCAAGTTGCCGAAGTGGAACGGGTGGGTGCCGGCGGAGTACCGGTCTTTACCAATACGTTACGAAACTCCGCTTTCTCCATCAACTATAACATCACCAACGAGCAACAGCACACGTTGCGGGAGTACCTCAAGAACGGCAACAAACACAACTACCGGAATGCCTTACTCTACCTGCGCCACATTGCCACTCCCCACCGGTGGGGACACCAAGATTACGAGCCTCCCATCCCATTGCTAGAGAACATGTTCTACCACCGCGAATACGGCCGCTACTTCAGTACTCCGCAAGAGGTAACTGCCTATCTGAAAGAAAAAAATCTCTACCATGAGGACGGACGCAACCTTGCCCTGATTTCCGGACTCAACTTTCCGATGGAAGGAAACCGTGCCCACGTAGATTCCCTCATCTCCCGCTTGACACAAGCAGGCTTCAATGTCTACCCTTTCACTGCCGGAGGCCAACCGCGTGCCGATATGATACGTACCCTCCATCCCGATGCAGTAGTCTACCTGCCTATGGGACGGTTGGGCAATGACTCACTCATCAACTGGCTGCACCAGGAAAACATTCCTTTATTCATGCCTTTCCCGCTGATTCAGCCCCACGAGGAATGGCTGAACCCCAATACCCCCGTCAGCGGCGGTACGCTGACTGCCCGTATAGTGGTGCCGGAGATAGACGGAGGCATGCTGCCCCTCTGCATCGCCACCCAAAACAAAAACAAGCAGGGATATTATCTGTACACCGCCGAGAATGAACGGATAGATGCTGTAGTGGACCATATTACCAAATATATGTCCCTGAGAAACATGTCCAACAAAGAAAAACGTGTTGCCATCTGCTACTTCAAGACTCCGGGAAAAGACGCTCTGCTGGCAAGCGGAATGGAAGTGATTCCTTCACTCTACAACTTCTTGAAACGCCTGCACTCGGAAGGGTACGACGTCGGCGGACCGCCTGCCACTGTAGAGGAGTTCGGCAAGCGGATACATCGTGACGGTGCCGTCATGGGTTCGTATGCCAAAGGAGCGCAAGAACAGTTTTTGAAAACAGCACACCCGGTATGGTTGTCTACCGAGCAATACGAACAATGGGCACACGAAGTACTCCTTCCCGAGAAATATCAAGAAGTGACGGACAGATATGGAGATGCGCCCGGCAATCTGCTGGCAACAGAAGATAGTATCGCCATTGCCTGCCTGCAATTCGGCAATATCCTGCTCTTCCCCCAGCCCCGCCCGGCATTGGGAGATGATGAGTTCAAACTGGTGCACGGTATGCCGGTGGCGCCGCCCCACAGTTATCTGGCTCCTTATCTGTATATGCAAAAAGGTTTCAAAGCAGATGCGGTGATTCACTTCGGCACCCACGGCAACCTGGAATATACTCCCGGAAAGAATGTGGCACAGTCGCAGGCCGACTGGTCGGATGTACTGATTGGTAACCTCCCCCACTTCTACTTCTATACCACCGGAAACGTAGGCGAGGGTATCATTGCCAAACGCCGAACACATGCCGTACTGGTCACCCATCTCACTCCGCCCTACGTGGAGAGCGGTATGCGCCAACGCTATTCGGCCTTGCTGGAAGATATTCACAAAGTGCTGGACGAAGGGACTGCCAAACACCGGGCTCTGGGAATGAACATCAAAAAAGAGGCCATGCGCCTGGGGCTGCACCGCGACCTCAATCTGGATTCCATATCCGGCGAACCCTATACAGCCGAGGAGTTTGAACGTCTGGATGCCTTCACCGAAGAGATAGCCAACGAAAAGATACTGGGTGCGTACTACACCATGAACGAGCCTTATTCTGACCGCGACCTGCTGACTACCACTCTCGCCGTCGCTGCCGACCCGCTGGCATACGAAACGGCCCGCAAGGACCGCGATAAAGGTAAAATCACCACAAAGCAGTTGCAAGACTTTACCTATATAGCCCACCACTACTTGCCTGCTGCCAGGAAAAGACTGACTGCCTTACTCCAGAATCCACCCAAAGATACTGCATCTGTAGCACCGGAGCTTCGCCCCGCCCTGCTCTATCGCGAACAGTTGCTGGCCTCCACCGCCAACGAGCAAAATGCCATGGTGCGTGCACTCAGCGGGGGGACCGTATTTCCCGCTCCGGGAGGTGACCCCGTACTGAACCCGAACGTTCTGCCCACCGGACGCAACATGTACAGCATCAACGCCGAGAATACTCCCAACCCAAGGGCTTGGGAAGATGGGAAGCGATTGGCAGAAGCGACTTTAAAACAGTACATCAGCAAGCACGGCAAATATCCCCGGAAAGTAAGCTATACCTTCTGGGCAGGCGAATTCATCAATACGGAAGGAGCCACACTCGCTCAAGTATTCTGGATGTTGGGAGTAGAACCCGTACGCGATGACCAAGGCAGAGTGGTCGACTTGAAACTGGTGCCCAGCGAAGAACTGGGACGTCCGCGCATCAATGTGCTGGTGCAAGTCTCCGGGCAACTGCGCGACATCGCCGGTTCCCGCCTGAAACTACTGACCGATGCCATACGTCTGGCATCGGAAGCCGGGAATGAGACCTATTCCAACTACGTGGCATCAGGTACATTGTTGCAGGAAAAATTACTGGTAGAAAAGGGAACTTCCCCCAAACGTGCCCGTGAAATGTCTGTGATGCGTGTATTCGGACCGGTCAACAGCGGATACAGTACCGGTATGATGGCCTATACCGAGCACAGCGGTTCGTGGGAAAGCGAAAAGGAAATAGCGGAAGGATATCTCAACAATATGGGTGCCTCTTATGGGGACGACGAAAATTGGGGAGACGTCCAGGAAGGTTTGTTTGCCTCAGCACTGTCCGAAACGGATGTTGTCATCCAGCCCCGTCAAAGTAACACATGGGGCCCCATCTCTCTGGACCATGTATATGAATTTACGGGCGGACTCTCGCTCACCGTCAAAACCGTGACCGGCAAGGAACCGGATGCCTATATGGCAGACTACCGCAACCGGACCAACCGCCGCATGCAGGATGCCAAAGAGGCCATTGCCGTAGAGACACGTTCCACCGTCTTGAACCCTACCTTTATACAAGAGCGGATGAAAGGCGGGGAAGGTTCGGCACAGATGTTCGGCGAAATCTTCCGCAACATCTTCGGCTGGCACGTTATGCGTCCGTCGGCCATAGACAAGGAACTGTTCAATGACTTATATAGAATATATATAAAGGATGAGAATAAGCTGGGCATTCACGAGTACTTCCTCCGTGTCAATCCCGCCGCATTCCAGGCCATGACAGCCGTCATGCTGGAAAGTGCCCGCAAAGGTTACTGGAAAGCATCTGATGAGCAACTGAAAACCACCGCCTCCTTGCATGCACAAATCACACGCGAGAAGGGTGCCGCCTGCACAGAGTTCGTTTGTGACAATACCAGGCTCCAATCGTTCGTTGCCGACCGGTTGAACAATAGTGAGAAGCAGACCTATACCCGAAACATGCAGGAGGTACACGAAGCATCCGTAACCAATGACAAGAATGTCGTACTGAAAGAACACAAACTGGCTTCCGAACAAACGGTACGTAAGAACAGAGTGAACGGAGTGATTGCAGGCACTCTTGTCATCATAGGCTTCATCGGATTGGTCGTACTGTTGAAGAGAAGGAAAAAAGAATAAATAGAGACAGAGTATTATGGAATACGTCATTCATCTGTTAGCCCTATTCATCGCCCTTAGCTTTCTATTGAAAGTAGGGTTCTATCCCCGCTGGGGAATGTGGACGGTTGCCGCAGGCTGTGCCTTTTTTGCGTGGCTGGTGACTCCGTGGATGACGGAACAGTCCAAGACCGTGGTGGCATCTTTTTTTGCTTCCCGCCCGCAGATGTTGAACTTGTCGGTATGTGTCACCCTGGAAGCTGCCGTAATGATAGCTTTCTGTTTCGACTGTTTCGCAGAAATGCGTACCCGCAACACGGCCTTCAAACAAGCGGTCACCCTCTCGCTGAAGCTATACCCCGACATACTGATAGGCGGAGTAATCTGCTACGTCCTGGCGCTACTGCTTTTCTCTTTTCCCGGTCTTGATTTCGGCAGTCTCTCATGGATAGCAGCCGGTGTTACTTTCCTTGCAGTCGGTGCCGGTAGCCGTTTGCTGCGATATGCTATCGGTGACAAGCCGCTGCGCTTGGAAGTATTGTTCATTGTCAATATTTTCATTGTTATATTGAGCATCATTGCCACGGGCTATTGAAACGAATTAAAGAATTAAAAACTAAAAAGATATATGGAAACAATCTCAAACACACTGTTCTGGATTTCGAACGGGCTGCTGGTTCCCGTCATAGTCCTGCTGCTGCTACTCTTTCTACGTGCCATTCTCCTTGCGGGAGGTTTCTTCGGGGAGTTCTATCAACGGATGAAATTACAAAAGCAATTCGCTGAAACACTGGAGAACATCACCCCAGAGAATATAGACGGACTGCTGCAGCAACTCCCGTCGGCAGGTAACTCCCCTCTCCTCCGCAGCTTGTCCAAACTGTCCGCACACCGGGACGACGACGCCTACTGCGAACACCTGCTTGCCAATTATGAAGTGGAAGCCGAGAAGGAGTTGGGACGTTCGCGTACTTTCATCAAGCTGGGTCCTATGTTGGGACTGATGGGTACCCTCATCCCGATGGGTCCCGCACTGGTAGGTTTGGCACAAGGAGACATCTCCTCCATGGCCTACAATATGCAGGTGGCTTTTGCCACTACAGTGGTAGGACTGGTCATTGCTGCTGTCGGCATCATCACCCTGCAAGTGAAACAACGCTGGTATGCCCGCGAAATGAACGACTTGGAATATCTGTACAAAGTGATAAGCCGCCAAACGGCCGAAAAGGAATAACGGACTAACGATACGAAAACAATGAAGAGTAAGAGAAACAGATTACTGCACAGCGATTCGGACTCCGACCCCATGGGTACGGTAGCCAATCTTTTTGACGTAGCAATGGTCTTTGCCGTAGCCTTGATGGTGGCTCTCGTCTCCCGCTTCAATATGACGGAGATGTTTTCCAAAGAAGACTTCACTATGGTGAAGAATCCCGGAAAGGAAAATATGGAAATCATTACCAAAGAAGGGCAGGAAATCAAGAAATACACTCCCAGCGAAGACCCAAAGACCTCCGGTAAAAGAGGAAAGAAAGTGGGAGTTGCCTATCAGCTTGAAAATGGAGAGATTATCTATGTGCCGGAATAAGGGAATACAGTACCTATTAATAGCTATTTGGCCATCGCAGTATAACAACTATTAAGTATTTCACCCTCCGATAATGGTATGTACCTTTGCAGCGTTATATAAAATAAAACAATATATGATAAAGAAAAGACTTCTCACAGTTCTCCTTATGGGAGGAATCATCGCCACCGGTGCCTATGCACAAGCAGAAAAAGGTGACAGCGACGATATGACCAAGAAAACTCACGAGTTGAACCCGGTTGTAGTAACGGGTACGGGTACACATCAGCGACTGAAGAACACTCCGTCTCCGGTATCGGTTATCACTGCCAACGAGATAAAGCGTGCCGGTATCACCGACTTCCAGCAGGCCTTGACCATGATGGTACCCTCGCTCTCCTTCCGTCCGAACGCGATGGGGTCCTATCTGATGATGAATGGACTCTCCAACAAGCACGTGCTGATATTGGTAAACGGACGCAAGGTCACGGGAGACATTACCGGTAACATCGACCTCAACCAAATAGACATGACCCGCGTCAAGCGCATCGAGGTGCTGAACGGAGCCGCTTCTTCCCTTTATGGTTCGGATGCCATCGGCGGTGTAATCAATATCATTACCAACGAGCCTAAAGATGTGGTAGCCTTCAGCAGCAATAGCAGCTATACGAGAAAGAATCAATTCTCCCAAGGCTTGAATCTGGACATCGCCCAAGGAAAAATAGGGTCCTACACTTCCTATAAATACGACCACTCCGACGGTTGGCAAAACAGCCGTCTGACAGAAGACGGAGAAGACATCATCGAAACGATTGCCCCGCTCTCCCTGGGCTACAGCTCGAATAACTTTTCGCAGAAGTTTACCTATGATGCTACGGAACAGCTTTCCTTCTATGCCAACGGTGGATACTACAACCGCGGACTCGAACGTCCGGTAGAACGCGAGGATATCACCGGCGGAAGCAAGTACAACACTACCTACGAAGGTTACAACTGGGGGGCAGGCGCCAAATACAAACTGAGTAAACGCAACGTTATCCAGTTCGACTATTCAGGAAACAATTACGCATCACGCTACAAATACCTGATAGAAAACAGCGGATACCTGCCCGGACAGTATGCGCTTACCAAGCTTCAGAAATTCCATGATGCCGAGTTGAAAGGTATCTTCGGTTTTACAACCAACAGCACTACGGTGTTCGGTGTAGACTATCGCCGTGAAGTACTCCGCCGTCCCGACTCCGATTTGGACAAAAGTGTCTATACGACATCAGCCTACGGCCAGCATGAAGTGAAGCTATGGAACCATCTGACCGGTGTTGTGGGTGTACGCTACGACCATCACGAACAGACGGGCGGACGCTTCACCCCCAAAGTGGCAGCCATGTACAACATAGGCAACTTCAATGTACGTGCCACCTATGCTGCCGGATTCCGCGCTCCGGGAATTGACGAGCTCTACTACCACATGTTCAAGAAGACAATGGGTACACGAGCCACCATCTCATTGGGTGACGAGAACCTCGACCCCGAACGCAGCAACTATTACTCCATCAACATGGAATACCGCACCAACCGTTTCAGTGCTTCCGTCACCGGCTATCTGAACTATGTAAAGAACATGGTAACTTCCAAATCCACTAAATTCGATGACCTACCGGAAGCAGAGCAGAACCAGTTGCGTGAAGAGTTCCCCGAAATCGGTGACCTTTCATCCACGAAAAACCTAAGTGTCAAGAACTACTTCAATTTCGAGAAAGCTACCGTCAAAGGCTTTGAAGTGAACTTGAACGGCAATCTGTTCCCGGGCTTCACCCTGGCCGGAAACTATACCTACGCCTATGGACGCGGTCTGAACGAAGGAGGCGAATGGCAAAACATCGAACGCAGCATACGCCATACAGCCACCATCACCGGAAACTATACACACAGCTGGAGCGACTATACCTTGAACCTCAACCTGAACGGTCGTCTGCAAAGCAAAGTCTACTATCCAGGCGACGCGGACGGCAATGCTCCGGGCTACGGCATCTGGAACCTCAATACCCGCCATACCTTCGACGGCTTCCGCAACTTTGTCATCGAACCGGGCATCGGCATAGACAATATCTTCAACAAGAAAGACAACCGCCCGCTGAACAAGAACTTCGCCTTGTATTCTCCGGGACGTTCGGTAGTAGTCAGCCTGGCACTCAGACTAAAATAATTTCTCCATAACGCTTTTAGAAACAACAACAATTATGAAACATTTTTTCATCACTCTCTATTTACTCGGCATCAGCCTCTTCTCCTCCGCACAACAAGAGGAGAAGGCGGCTCTGCTCATCACCCATTATGGCAGTTCAGACCCTCAGACACGTGCCTTGACGCTCGACGTCGTGACCCGTGAGGCACAAGAAGCCTTTCCGCAGTTTACAGTGCGCGAAGCATACATCTCGCCGATTGTACGAAAAAGACTTGCCAAAGAGGGCGTGTACAAAGACAGCCCTACGGATGCACTGCTGAAACTTCGCGCCGAAGGCTACCGGACCATCTACGTCCAGAGTACCACCTTGATAGAAGGCAGTGAGATGACCTCCGTCCGCAGGGATGCAGACAAGCTCCGTCCCTTCTTCAAGGAGATAAAAGTGGGGAATCCCCTGCTCTACTCCGTCGAAGATTGCGAGAAGGTAATCGACATACTGACCGCCGAACAGCCGGGAAAGAAAGAAGACATTGTCTATGTGGGGCACGGCAACCAGCTACCCAGCACGGCTACTTACGCCATGCTCGACTTCATGATGAAAGCCCATGGACTGAAGAACTTCCACGTCAGCACCATTGAAGGATACCCCACCCTGGACGCAACCCTGCTGCAACTGAAAGAGACACGCCCCAAGAGCGTGACATTGGTTCCGTTGCTGTTGGTATGCGGCAACCATACCAAGGAAGATATTGCCGGCGTGTGGAAGACGGAACTTGAAAAGCAAGGCTATCAAGTGAATGTACGCATGCAGGGACTGGGCGAAAACAAAGCCATCCGCCAGCTCTATATGGAACACATCAAAGCCATGCTAAAAGATTGATAACCAGCAAGCGTAAAAGGGCTACACCTTTTACATACCAAGGCTACACCCTTTGCTCCGGATGGCTACACCATTCCGGACAAAGGGTGTAGCTCTTTTCAATGTACACAGATTACGGACATTTGTAACCATATTACGGATTCCTCCTCCTGCAATATGGAACTTTCCGGATTATTCTCTACATTTGTACAAAACTAACAGGAACGTTTATGGAAGAAGTAATCAAGCTCAATGCTGTAGACCAATACAACAAGATGTTCGGTCTCGAAACCCTGCATCCGCTGGTCAGCGTAGTCGATTTGTCCGAAGCCACCGGATATCCCAGGCATTTCACCTTGAACTATGGCGTATACGCCCTTTTCCTCAAAAACACCAAATGCGGAGACATACGCTATGGAAAACAGTATTACGATTACCAGGAAGGCACGGTAACCAGCTTCGCCCCGGGCCAGGTGACCGAGGTCAACATGCTGGAAGGTATGCAGCCCAGCGCCTCCGGCCTGCTGTTCCACCCCGACCTGATAAAAGGCACCTCGCTGGGACAAGGAATAAAGCAGTATTCCTTCTTTTCCTATTCCTCTACCGAGGCACTGCATTTGTCCGAAGACGAGAAAGAAATCTTCCTCGACTGTCTGAAGAAGATTAAGATGGAAATCCAACGCCCCATCGATAAGCACAGCAAGGGTCTGATTGCGCGCAACATCGAGCTGCTGCTGGACTACTGCATGCGTTTCTACGAACGCCAGTTCATCACCCGCTCGGCAGCCAACAAGGACATCCTGATGAAATTCGAAGCACTGATAGACGACTATTTCCAAAGCGACAAACCGCAGACCGAAGGACTGCCTTCCGTGAAATACTTCGCAGACAAAGTGTTCCTCTCCTCCAACTATTTCGGAGATTTGGTGAAGAAGGAAACCGGAAAGACAGCGCAGGAATATATCCAGAACAAAATCATCGACCTGGCCAAAGAAATGATTATAGGAAGCGGGAAGACAGTCAGCCAGATTGCCTATGAACTGGGATACCAGTATTCGCAGCACTTCAACCGCGTGTTCAAGAAGAACGTAGGCTATACTCCGAGCGAATACCGGCACTTGCAGGTTTAGACAATAAAGTTTCACCACAGATTACGCGGATTAGCACAGAGTTTTTTCGGTTTCATCAAATATAAGTTCTATCTTTGTATGCCAATAGAACATATGGATATGAAACACCCCAAAATAATTGTTGCCGGCATCGGACCGGGCAATGAATCGGATATAACTCCCGCCGTAATTTCCGCTTTGCAAGAATCAGATGTAGTGGTGGGATATAAGTATTATTTCCAATTTGTAATCCCTTATCTCCACCCCTCAACAACATGCATAGATACCGGCATGAAGCGTGAGCGCGCCCGTGCCGAGCAGGCTTTCGAGCTGGCAGAGCAGGGAAAGACGGTCTGCGTCATCAGTTCCGGGGATGCGGGCATTTATGGTATGACGCCGCTTGTCTACGAGATGAAGCGGGAAAGGAACAGCGACGTGGAAATCGTTTCGCTGCCGGGCATCAGCGCTTTCCAAAAGGCAGCCTCACTGCTGGGAGCTCCCGTAGGACATGACTTCTGTGTCATCTCCCTTTCAGACCTGATGACTCCCTGGGAGCGTATTGAAAGGCGTATCATCGCTGCCGCCGACTTCGTGACGGCAGTCTACAACCCCAAAAGTGAAGGACGCTACTGGCAGCTTTACCGCTTGAAAGAACTCTTTCTGCAGGAAGGACGCTCACCGGAAACGCCCGTGGGATATGTACGCCAGGCAGGACGCCCGGAACAAGCGGTACACATCACCACGCTGGTAGATTTCAATCCCGAAGAGGTGGATATGTTTACAGTCGTATTGATAGGCAACTCACAGTCCTACGAATGGAACGGAGCCTTCATCACTCCGCGCGGCTATTACCGGGACACGAATACCGAAGCCACGGGCATCGGGCAAGACATCATGATTCGTAGTTTCCGTACCATCGAAAAGGAACTGAAGAACAAGCATATTCCCCTCGACCATAAATGGGCTTTACTCCATGCCATACATACCACCGCCGATTTTGAAATGGAGCATTTGCTGTATACGGACGAAGGTGCCGTGGCTTCCTTGTATCAAGCCATCGAGAAAGGCGGAATCAAGACGATTGTCACAGACGTCACGATGGCAGCCAGCGGCATCCGCAAAGGAGCGCTGCAACGGTTGGGCATAGAGGTGAAATGCTACCTCGGCGACCCGCGTACGGCGACGATGGCTGCAGAGAAAGGCATTACCCGTACCCAGGCAGGCATCCGCCTGGCTGTGGAGGAGCATCCCGATGCATTCTTTGTATTCGGCAATGCACCTACGGCACTTATGGAACTCTGCGACCTGATACGTAAGGGCAAGGCACATCCGGCGGGCATTGTTGCCGCACCGGTAGGCTTCGTGCATGTGCAGGAGTCCAAACACATGGTGAAACCCTTTACGGAAATACCCAAGATTATCGTAGAAGGACGTAAGGGAGGCAGCAACCTGGCTGCCACGCTGGTGAACTCCGTGTTGTGCTACAACGATGCGGAGCAGTTGCGCCCGGGCAGGGATGTGTAAGTGAAAAGAGACATTCCATAACATTACTTGTTACGACCGATAACATTACTTGTTATGCCCCCTTACATTACTTGATATTTTCATAAGATTACTCATTGAATGAAACACAGATTTATAATCATAGGAATGGATGACAACCGTTCCCCCTTCTTTCCACCGGAAGCACTGGCACAGATACGGAAGGGGAAGGTCTTCTCCGGTGGCATACGGCATAAGGAGATTGTCGGTCCTCTGCTGCCTGCCGGAGCCGAATGGATTTCCATCACCGTACCGCTGGACCGCGTCTTTTCCCATTATGAAGAAATATTTACCCGCTTCGAAGAGACGGCTACGGACGACTCCATCATTGTATTCGCTTCCGGCGACCCGTTGTTCTTCGGCTTTGCCAATACCATAAAGCGCAAGCTTCCCGAGGCAGACATTCTGCTCTATCCCGCTTTCAATTCCTTGCAGACATTGGCACACCGCCTCGTCATGCCGTATGACGACATGCGCACCGTCTCCCTGACAGGACGCCCGTGGCAGGAGTTCGACCGTGCCCTCATAGAGCGTGCCCCCAAAATAGGCATCCTCACCGACCGCGAACATACCCCGGTCACCATTGCCGCCCGCATGCTGGAATACGGGTACTCCCATTACACGCTATACATCGGCGAGCATCTCGGCAATCCCGAAAAGGAACGCATACGCCGGATGACACCCCAGGAAGCGGTTGCCGGTGACTTCGAACATCCCAACTGCCTGCTGCTTGTCAGCCATCCCGGACAATGCCGCACAAACTCCCTGCACGGCAACGTACAAGCCCCGGACCTTCCAGTCCGTCCTTTCGGCATTCCCGATGAAGAGTTTGCCCATCTTGACGGACGCGCCCGCATGATAACCAAGGCCCCCATCCGCCTGCTCACCCTGCAGGCATTGGAACTGAACCGCCGCCGTGTCTTCTGGGACATCGGTTTCTGTACCGGTTCCGTCTCCATCGAAGCCCGCCTGCAATTCCCCCATCTCGCCGTCATCTCCTTCGAGATACGCCCCGAAGGAAAAGAGTTGATGGACACCAACTCCCGCCGCTTCGGCGCGCCGGGTATTACG
>ERZ780214.800-NODE-800-length-12376-cov-44.0031_pt1 | contig 12376 bp, 6 predicted proteins | sample MGYA00510976_ERZ780214 | MGnify/ENA primary metagenome ERZ780214 (study PRJEB29588, sample SAMEA2154920) | human gut metagenome | biome: human gut; feature: human-associated habitat; material: faeces | place: Denmark | collected 2008/2010 ... | reverse complement strand
ATCAAGTTTATGCTTTATTAACGAGAAGTTTTCTATAGGGGTGCTGAGTAGTTACAGATTTTTACCTCTTTATTTTTCCAAGTGCAAATATAATAGTAAGGGCAAAAGCTTTAAAACTCCAGGCAATTTTTAAAGCTTTTGCCCTTACAGGGCGCCTTGCCGATTGCCATTATACCCAGGGCGTTGCCCTGGGCTAAGAGCTTCTGCCCTTTCAGGGCGTGCTGCTTATAGGAACTTTGGGCCTTCAGCTTTTAAAAGTGACCCTTGCAAGCCTGCAAGAGCCCCAAAAGTACAAAAAGTAGAAATATTTTCTGATCAATGCCCACTTGGAAAAGTCAATTTTATGAAAACCTGCTGTTGATTACCAATAAGTTACAAAGATTAAAGATATGATTTGATATTTTTTCAAGTGGACCTGGTAACTGAAGTGACATTCCGTAAGTAAAAGTATGGAAAAATGGGATGGCTGTAAGTTGCAGTCGTGATAAAGTGTAAAATGATGTATTTTTACTATCTTTTTATACAAAACTGTCAGAAATGCTTGCGTATATCAATTAATTTATTTACTTTTGCACCCGAGAGAAAAAGTTTGTGTCGTACAGACACTCATGAGGGCGTATCAACACTTATCAGATTGTTTCGGCACTTATTTACGGATAGCATTATAATATACTATTATTTGTTTTATATTTATTTTTTACAACATTTTCAAGATGACAAGAAGATTACTTTTGTTAGTATGTGCAATGCTGTGTTTAGGCAGTAGTGTGCATATTCAGGCGCAGTCTGTATCTTCTTCTACAGCAACCTCTGCGGATGGTAATTACGTAGAGGGTGTCGTTCGTGTCAAACTCCAGCGCGAGATAGCCGACCGTTTGGTGGCTGCCAAGCTTCCGCTGTCAGTGAAAGGTACGAGCAAGAAGTATGTTCAGACTGGCGTGACCCCGCTCGACAGGGTCAGTCAGAAAGTAAAGGCAGTCTCTATGACCCGTGTTTTCCCTTATGCCGGTAAGGATGAGGCTAAGCACAAGGCAGCAGGACTGGATCTTTGGTACGATGTCCACTACGAGGCATCAGGTATGAAACTGGCACAAGCCCGCAACTTGCTCCGTTCTACAGAGGGTGTGGCTTATGCCCAGCGCATACCGGTTTACAAACCCATAGGTGGTGAGCGTTTCCTTGAGGTTTCGCCAGCAGCAGTGGCAAAGGCAGCCAAGGCGGCTTCTACCATGCCTTTCAACGACCCATTGCTCAATGACCAGTGGCATTACAACAACGATGGTCATATCGCAGGTACCAAGGTGGGTGCCGATGCCAATGTGTTCAAGGCTTGGAAAACTGGTGTTACCGGTTCTAAGGATGTAGTGGTTGCCATCATTGATGGTGGCTTCCAGGTAGATCACCCCGACCTGAAGGACAATGTGTGGATCAACGAAGCTGAGTTGAACGGTAAGCCTGGCGTTGATGATGATGGCGATGGCTATGTAGATGATATCTACGGCTTCAACTTCGTTATCAATTCAAGCGATATCAACGCTCACTCTCATGGTACTCACGTAGCAGGTACCGTAGGTGCCACCAATAATAATGGTATCGGTGTCTGCGGTGTTGCCGGTGGTAGCGACGGTAAGGGCGGTGTCAAGATGATGGTCTGCCAGGTATTCGACAGCCGTGCCAGCAGTTCTGCAGTAGCTGATTTCGGTGCTGCCATGGTTTATGCAGCCGATCGCGGTGCCAGCATTGCCCAGTGTTCTTGGGGTGCCGGTGTTGCAGACGATGAGGATAAGTCGGTTACCGCGGCTGTTGATTACTTCACCAAGAATGGTGGTGGCGACAAGATGAACGGAGGTCTCTGTATCTTTGCTGCCGGTAACAATGGTGAGGAAGGCAACTATTATCCAGGTTGTCTTGACAAGGTTGTGGCTGTTGGTTCTATGGCTCCAGACGGAAGCGTGGCTTATTATTCCAACCGTGGCAAGTGGGTTGATGTGACAGCCCCTGGTGGTTTGGAGGACAATGGTCAGCAGTATGGCGTATTGAGTACCTTGCCTAACAGTACCTATGGTTACAACGAGGGAACCTCTATGGCATGTCCTCATGTATCTGGTATTGCAGCCTTGATTCTTTCCAAGTATGGTAATAAGCAGTTCTCTAATGAGACTCTCCGCACCTTGCTTACCACTTCGGTAAACGACCTGTATACTCAGAATCCTGAGTACAAGGGCTTGATGGGTTCCGGTTATATCGATGCTTACAAGGCTTTGCAGGGCAAGGAGGGCAGCGTGCCTGAGGCTGTTGCCGACTTCACTGTTACTGCATCTCACGACAATGCTCTCATCGAATGGACGATTCCTGAGACCGAAGAGAAGAGCATCGATCATCATGTGATTTATTATAGCACAGAGGCTTTCTCTGCTACAGATGACTTGAACAAGTTGAGCTCTGCTACTGTAGATACCAAGTTCAAGTATTCTGGTGACAAGATGTCTTACGAGTTGGACGGTCTGAAGGCTTCTACTAAGTATTATTTTGCAATTGTGGCTTACAACCGTTGGGGTAAGGCTTCTGCCGTTTCTCCCATCAAGGAGGCTACCACCAATGCAGGTCCTAAGGTTCAGGTAGACAAGAAGAACCTTTCTATGACCGTAGATGCCACCAAGGCTTCCACAGCCGAGGCTTCTTTCAATGTAAAGAATGCCGGTGAGGGCGTGCTGAAGTATCAGCTTACTACTGCTACGACCCGAGCAACTATGTCAACCAGCGGTCGTATCAAGAATCCAAACCCAGGTCAGGTTCTTCCTTTCAGCGGTACAGTCAGCCCAACACTTGTGAAGCGCAACGCTGTGGCTACTTCCAACTATCAGGCTAAGGACTGGCCAGACACTTTGACCTATTCCAACCAGTTGTACAGCTATATCGGTGAAACTGATACCAAGCAGCCAAATGCTTTGGCTCAGTATTTCTATGTAGATAAGGCAACTTATCCTAATGGTTTCAACCTGACCGATCTTCGTATTCAGGGACAGAACGGACAGGATCCTGTGATTGAGATTTACGACGGATCTCGTTCTATCTCTACTGCAAGTTTGATTCAGAAGGTTAATTATGACTTCTGGGCATACAATTATCCTATCACCCTGAAAGAGCAGATTCACTTTGCTCCGGGTTCAAGCTTCTGGGTAGTGGCTAAGTTCCCTGCCGGCGCCAAGAATCCATTGGGTACAGGCAAGACTACCCGAACCGATGTTGCCCAGTACAGCTTCTATAGCTCTGATAACGGTACAACCTGGACTCAGCTGAGTGAGGTGCTCAAGGGCACCAGCTTCGAGGCAGTAGCTAATCAGCTCACATGGGCAGTACAGGCCATCAGCAAGAACCCAGACTGGAGTGAGGTACTCAACCCTGAGCCTATCAGCGGTGAGGTTCGTCCTAACGAAAGCCAGAAGGTTACTCTGAAGAATGATGGTCAGAAACTGGTGAATGGTACTTACAACTTCAATATCCATGTCAAGAGCAATGAGGCTGTTGATTCTAAGCAGCAGGTTGCTTTGTCTATGACCGTGAAGGGCTATAAGCCAGAATTGCACAGTCAGCAGCTGGTTGACTTCGGTGACTTGCTGGTTGGTCAGACCAAGACCATTGATGTAGAGTTGACCAATAGCGGTTATGGTGTATTCGGTGGTAAATATGGACAGCTCCAGGCTCCAAAGAACTTGAAGTCTTCATCCGATCAGTTCAATGTGTCAAAGGGTGCCAATAATATTGCAGCCCGCTCTACCGGTACGGTGCCAGTGACGTTCGCTCCTACCAAGGAGGGCAACTTCAGCAGTACCATCACCCTGACCGATAAGAATGGTCAGCAGTATTCATTCCTGGTTCGCGGTGTCGCTTCAGTTCCTGCCCAGCTGAGTGTAACTTCTGATGCTTGCGATGCTGGCGACCTGAAGGTAGGCGGTGAGGATAAGACAGCTACCATCACCATCAGTAACACGGGTAACTATCCTTTGCAGTATGTCTTCCCTAAGTTCTCTTCCGAGAAGATAGTAGGTTCTACTGCCAAGGTACATAAGTTTGGTTATACTACCATCTCTAATGTTGCCGGTGATGAATCATTCGAGTATGAGCCAGCTCCAGAGTTGGCTGACGAGAAGGACATCACCTCTCAGTTTACCAACGACAACTGGCAGTCGGGTCCTATCAAGGTGGGCTTCAAGTTCCCATTCTATGGCAAGGACTACGAGCAGATTTACGTATCTTCTTATGGTGGTGTCTCCATGCAGCAGGCGGATGGCCGTATCTCTTGTATGGTTCCTACCGGCGATTGTGTACAGGGATTGGGCTATATTTCGGCTTATACCAACTCTGGCTGGATGGACATGGGTGCCAACAGTAAGATTACCTATGGTCATAAGAACGGTAAACTCTATATCAAGTTCAAGGATGTGGTAACTCCTGCAACCAATGGTGCCGGCGAGACCACAACCATCAGCTTCCACATGGCTCTTTGTCCTGACGGAAGTGTAGAGGTTTACTACGATGATTATAATCCAGCAGGCGTATTCGGCTCTGGTGGTCACAACTTCGTAGGTGTCAGCGATATTGCTGCTTCCGACCCCTGTATATTTGTTGATGCCAACAAGGTACAGGAGAGCAACGATGGTCTGGATGCTCCTTATTATGATATCCAGACAGGCAGCGCCATCAAGATTGTGGCTCCTGCCAAGTCTATGATCAAGAGCCTGTCAAGCACTGATGGCTATGTAGGCAATGGTGAAAGCAAGGAAATCAAGGTAACATTGGCAGCCAACGATGAATTGGTGGCAGGACCTCTGACCAACTATCTCACCGTTATCACCAACGACCCAATCAACCCAAGTGCATCTGTCAAGTTGACTGCCAACATCGTTGGCGACAACCTGAAGGCTGAGGCTGCTCTCGATTCTACCAGCGTAGATTTCGGTAAGGTATTCCGTACTTCTGCCCAGCAGCGCACCGTATTGTTGAGCAACAATGGTAAGGATGCTCTCAACGTGACAAGCGTATCTGTCAAGAACGGCAAGTTTACTCTTGCTGAAGAAATGAATGCGGCATTCTCTGTTCCTGCAGGTCAGGGCAAGGATATCGTAGTAACATTGCCTACTGCCGAGAAGGGTACTGTAGAAGATGTTCTCGTCATCACATACGCTGATGGTACAACCAAGAAAATCCCATTGAAGGCTGAGGTGATTGGTAATCCTACCTGGAAGAGTAATCCAGAGAGCCTGGAGGTTGAAACTCCTTATGGTACCAACGTAGAAAAGACAATCCAGGTAACCAACGAGGGCGATGAGAACCTTACGTTCTCTGCTGAGCCTGCTTCTTGGTATACTGCTTCCGACCAGGAGGCTAACGGTAACTCTACTGTAGACTATGTGTTCAAGTCTAAGCTCGATGGCTTCGATGTACCTTACAATTGGGTAGACATCACCAACGACTATACCGAGCACATGCCTTATGCATACTATATTGATAAGACAGACTTCAAGAAGGTGGAACTTCCATTCGAGTTCCCATTCTATGGCAAGAAGTATAAGAGCATGTATATCTACAATACTGGTTTCGTATCTTTCGATGCACCGGTAGAGGATTACAAGCAGTTCCCTGAGCCACCAGCCAGTCTGCCAACAACAGAAACCTTCTATACCAACATCATCTGCCCATTCTGGGGTAACCACTCTATGAATACTCCATCTTCTGATGGTGTATATTACAAGGCGATGGATGATGAGGTCATCGTAAGCTATAAGAATTATGGCAATACGATGATGCAGGGTATGAACTTCGAGGTGATTCTCCGCAAGGACGGTTCCTTCAAGTTCCAGTACAATGTAGATCCTGATGGATTCCAGTTGGGTGTATTCGGACTCTGTGGTATCATGGATCATACCGGTACCCGCGGTATTACTCCTTCCGATATGTATATCACTGACGGCAATACCGTTGAGTTTACACCTTATAAGAACTATGTCGTGGCTCCAGGTGAACAGGTTGAAATGCCGGTTGAGTTGAAGGCTAACCAGTTGGCTGATACTTACGACTATGAGTTGAACGTTACCACCAACGATCCTTCTCAGCCAAGCGTTAAGATTCCTGTTACGCTGAATATCACTGGTGAGGCTCAGGCTGAGTTCCCAGAGGTAATCAATGTTGAGCAGCCTGTAGATGAAAACGCAATGGATCCTTCATACTATGAATTCTATGTAGTCAACAAGGGAACCAAGGCATTCACTATCACAGACGTTGCTTCTGAGATGTTTACTGGCTCGGAGTCTGATGACCCTGATGTTGAGCCTTCTGCTCCAGAAGGTGAACTTGAGGTCTATGCTGCACAAAGCAACAATGGCGGCGATGACGGCATCGACCCAGGTCCAATGGCACTTGCTGATGATGCTGCCAAGGCATGGATTCCATACCAGAGCGGTATGATGGCTCCTATCGTAGTAGGTACCGACACCGTGAAGTTCAGAATCGCACCTTATATTGTATATAAAGTACATAAGAAGGATTTCCCTCTCGTATTCACTGTAGAGGGCTTGAATGAGGAGACACACACCTCTACCATCAAGTTGAATATCACTGAGGCTCCTGTCTTGTCATTCGACCAAGAGGAGTTGCATATTGAAAATGTGGCTTCTGACTATAAGGGCACTCGTACCGTCAATCTGATGAACGAAGGCGAGTATAAGCTTACTTACTCATTGAGTCTCGATCCATCTGGTCGTGATGCAGGCAATGAGTATGAGGACGGCAACGATCCTGCTCCTGCCTATAACGTCATCTCTTATCCTTCTGAGGATGCCGCCAAGAACTTCGTTGCTACCTGTGTAGAGAAGATTTCCGGCAAGAAGGGCATGGTGAAGGCTCTTGGCTTGAAGAAGGTGAAGGACGATCAGAAGTTCATCTACGACTTGCCTACAGGCTATGAGGGCAATGCGCTCTATTATCCGGTACTCAACCCTGTAGCCAATGCTCAGGCTGCCCTGATGGGTACGGGTGCTACTGCTCTGGATGAGAACTTCTATGCAGCAACTCGCTATGAGGCACCTGCTGAAGGTTTCAATCTTACCCATCTCTACTTCGTCGGTACTGTAGGCGACTTGGAGAATGTAGACATCGAGGCTTCTGTTATTCTGGGCAATGATGTTACTGCTACAGAGAAGACCATCGGTCATGGCAAGATTCATATTGACAAGGAAGAACCTCGTGGTGATGGCAGCTACCAGGGTGCTGCACGTATGTTGGAGTTTGACAACCCTATCTACATCAACCCTGCTGATACCTTCTATGTCGTATTGAAGTATCCTGCCGGCTACAAGTCATCAGCCATGATGGCTACCAAGGATGGCGACATGGAGACCAATCGCTACATGGCACACTTGAAGTCTTTGGGTGGCTGGGTTGACATTGAGACACTCTACGACAATGCTTACAGTTATGGCGCCTTCGGTTACTTCATGACTTGTATCGAGAAGGAGAAGGGTGAGCCATGGATCAAGTTGCTCAACGAGAAGAAGGAAGGCGAGATTGCTCCAGGCGAGGCTCTTCCTGTACAGTTCGAGGTGAATGCCAAGAGCGCTTATTTTGCCAAGAACAATAAGGCTACTCTCGTAGTGAAGAGCAATGATCCTATGAACAAGCTCTACAACTATCACATCTATCTCGACAAGAATGCAGCTCCTGTCATCACCGCTCCAGAGGGTGAGACTACTGTTCCTGAGGCTTCCAAGGCGATGGTTCCTGTAACTGTTGCTGATGCTGAGGGTGAGGCTTTCACCGTAAGTTTGGAAGATGCAGACGGCATCGCTGCTGTTGAGAGCTATGAGAATGAGGACGGCACTCAAGATGGTATCTCCGAAAGCAATGGTACTTATACTGTTGAGAAAGGCAAAAGCTTGAAGCTCCGTGTAGCTCTTGCTCCTGATTATGGTACTGCTGGCAAGCATACCTTCAAGGTAACTGCAACGGATGAGGCTAATAACGTAAGTTCGGCAACTGTCAACTATAATGTAGAGCATACCAACCGTGCTCCTGAGTACGTAGGTGCCACAGAGTTGGCTATGAAGGTTGGCGAGACCTCTGGTCAGTACAACTTCGCTGAGCTCTTCAAGGATGTGGATGGCGACAAGATGACCTACACAGCTTCTGTTGAGGATGCCTCTGTAGCTACTGTCTTCAAGTCGGAAGATGGATTCATCGTGGCTGGCAAGGCAGCAGGTAAGACCAACATCAACGTAGTGGCTACCGATGCCAACGGTGCTTCTTCTACTGGTGTCATCTCTCTGACCGTATCTGAGACCACAGGCATCGACGGTGTTGAGGCCGATGGCAGCAACAAGGGTGATGTAACGGTCAACGAGAATGGTGAGGTTACTCTCCATGTCAATGCCGACAAGGCCGTGCTCCGTGTTTACAGCAATGCTGGTCAGCTGATGGCTCAGCAGATAGTCGCTCCTGTACATGCAGGCGATAAGGTTAGCCTTAACCTGTCTGGCTCTATAGCAGGTGTTTATCACCTCGTAGCCGACATCGATGGTAAGGTTTCTGCCATTAAGTTCGCACTCAAGTAAATTCTTTCTTCTATCCATCAGAGAGCCTTCTTGGGGTTCTCTGTAGGATAGGATAATCCACCCAAAAGTCCCGTGTCATGTTTATGATGCGGGACTTTTTTCTTTTCTCTTTCTATCCCACATTTCTATGTAGTGTCTTTTGGGGGAAAGATAACTTCCTCATTAGCGAAAAGTCGATAGTTTTTTCAAGAATTATGCAGAAAAGCTTGTGGGGTGAAAATAAAATGTGTAAATTTGCGTCACTTAACGGATGGTTACACAAATTCTATAACTTCTGAACTTGCTGAAGTTCTATAACATTCAATTACTAAAACACAACGAAAAGACTTACGATGAAAAGGTTGTTTACACTATGGGTTGTGCTCTTTGTTGTCTTATCGGCAATGGCAGTACCCGCCAAGCCAGGAGTCTGGCGCACCATTTCGCTTACTGATGGCACACAGGTCAAGGTACAGTTGGTTGGTGATGAGTTCATGCACTATTACCAGAGTGCGGACGGAACACGTTATCTCTATGATGCTGCTTCAGCAACTTATCAGGTTTATTCTGATAGCCAATTCTCGAATTCTCGTCGCAAGGCTGTGGCACGGAGAGCCAAGGCCAACAACCGCCGCGCAGTGAGGCGAAAGGCAAATGTTACTAATATTTTCCAAGGCACGAAGAAGGGACTGATCATCTTGGCTCAGTTTACCGACTCCAAGTTTCAGAGTGGTCACGACCGTGCTTTGTACAACAAGATAGCCAATGCTGAGAACTATACAGACAATGGATTCAAAGGCAGCGTGAAAGATTACTTCAAGGCCCAGAGTGCTGGACAGTTCGAACTCGACTTTGATGTCGTAGGAATCTGTCCACTGAAGAACCCATGTTCCTATTATGGAGGAAATGATGCTTATGGCAACGACCTTCGTGCAGGCGAGATGGTGGCTGAAGCTTGTCAGTGGGCAGCTACTCAGGGCGTTGATTTCTCCAAATACGATTGGGATGGCGATGGCGAAGTAGATCAGGTATTTGTGCTTTATGCAGGAAAGGGAGAGGCTAATGGCGGTGCTGTATCTACGGTATGGCCACACGAGTACGCTCTTTCTTATTCCGATTATGGTAAGTCCCTTTCCCTTAGTGGCGTCATTGTGGATACTTATGCCTGCAGCGCAGAACTGAATGGTTATGGCAAACTCGATGGTATCGGAACTTTTTGCCATGAGTTCTCCCATTGCATGGGATTCCCTGACTTATATGATACCAGCTATTCAGGATGGTTCGGAATGGGCGATTACGATCTGATGTCCGCGGGCAATTATAATGGTGACAGCAAATGTCCTGCAGGATATTCGGCTTACGAGAAGCATAAGTGTGGCTGGTTGACATATCAGGACGTTACCAATATTGAGGAAGACCTCAACGTCACAGGGCTGAAAGCCATCAGCGAGGGTGGTGGTGCCTATGTTCTGAAAAACAAGGCACACGAGGATGAATATTACATCATCGAGAACCGACAAAAGACAGGCTGGGATGCTTATCTGCCTTCTGACGGTGTGATGATCACCCATGTGGACTATGATGCCTATATTTGGTTGTATAATACGCCCAATGCGCAAGACAAATATTATGATGAAAATGATAATGTTTATTATAACGATCATCAGCGTTTAACCATCTTCCGCGCAGGACGTTCTGCGTCAGATGATGGTGTTACTTCCGACCTTTATCCCTATAACACCAACAACAGTCTTACCGCCGAGTCCAATCCTGCTGCCACCTTATATAATAAGAATAGCGACGGCACCAAGTATATGCATGTAGACATCACGGATATCAGTGTGGCATCCGACGGAACAGCTTCGCTCACCTTCAGCAAGGCAGACCGCAGTAGTGGCGGTGGGGGAGAGACCGATCCCGATACTCCTGTCACACCATCTGGCTCAGTCTTGCTCTATGAGTCGTTCGATAAGTGTGACGGAACGGGTGGCAATGATGATAAGTGGAATGGCAATATTGCCGGGAGTTCTACTATTGCAGCAGAGTACGACAACCAAGGATGGACCAGTACAGGCAAAATCTATTCAGGATACGAATGTGTACGATTGGGTAACAGCAGTACGGCTGGTGTTATCACGACTCCCGCCTTTTCCGTCAATGGCTCTGCTTATCTGTCATTCAAGGCAGGAGGGTGGTACGGCACTAATGATGCCACCTCCCTGACGCTTTCTGTCAACAATGGTACGTTGTCGAAGACTACCGTTGAGATTCCAAAAGGTTTATGGAAACAGTTTGGTGTCAACATCACAGCTACAGGCACAGTAAAGGTTACCTTCAAGGCCGACAAGAAGCGTTTCTTCCTCGACGAGGTGAAGGTGGTAGACCCAACCATCGATTCAGGCATTCATGACATCGTGGCGGGCGAAGAGAATGGCATCGTGGCTTATTACTCGCTCAATGGTTCTCGCCTCAATGGTCCTCGCCCTGGAGTCTGCATCGTACGTTACGCCAATAGCGAAGTACGTAAAGTCGTCATCCGATGATTTGTTCAGTGATATTCCTTAGGGAAAAGTAAAGGTGAAAAAAACAACAATGCCCACCTTTGGTACGGTAAGTAACCATGGGTGGGCATTATAGGTATTCATAAAATCGTAATATTTAGGCATAAGTTTGTTCCATTAAATTCTTGTTTCGTTTCCAATACTTTTGAACAATGCTGATTTCAATATCATCCATATTGGTTTCTATTACATCACTCTCTCTTGTCATCACAAGAGCATGATATGGCGGGTGTAGATATACTACACGTATAAAGCCTTCTTCACTTTGCGAAAATGCATATCCGCAAACAATCATTATTGCTTTTTCAGCTACGGCTTTAATTTCTTCTTCCTTCATGATAATCTATTTTAACTGACTTGATTGGTTTGAGAAATGTCGTAGGATTTATATATAGATTCTTCAATATGGGCAAAAGGTCAATGTACTCTTCTGTTTCACCAATGCCCTCATAATCAGCCATGACAACAATATATCCATTATCCCATTCCTTAACCTCTGTGAATCGTTTGAGGCGTTTTGGAGTACGAAATCGGATATTACTATTGCCATATCTAAAAGAAGTCATATCTCCATCATTGGAGAGAAATGCTTCTGATGAAATATTCTTGTTGTCCATACTTAACCTCCTTATTTTAATGATTCTACTTTTCTTCTTTATAGATTATGCCAGTGAGCGCAATGAAAGTTTGCTTTCAGATTACCGAGCGCAGCTAATCTTATGCAAAGATTATGCCAGTGAGCGCAATGAAAGCTTGCTTTCAAATTGCCGAGCGCAGCTAATCTTATGCAAAGATATATTTTTCTTCCGAAAGATGCAAGCATTTTCTGGAAAATGTTTGAGAGTGAAGAAGATAACGAGAAAAAGCAAAGAAAATAGACTTTTTGTTGTTACAATCAAAAGAATTATGTACTTTTGCAAAAACAAAAAACCCGGGGTCATCACCAGCATCGAATAATCTGGGAGAGGGCCTTACCGGGACTGCACTGCAAAGGTAAGAATTAAAATGGAATATACCAAAGATTTTTTCGAAAAAATGTTTGAGAGTGGGGAAGATAAAACATCAATGCCCACCCTTGGTACGGTAAGTAACCATGGGTGGGCATTATACATCTCCTCTTCATTTAATTTCATAATATTATTTATTTTTTTACAGTTAAAGTATAAAAGGATATCTTTCCTCTATAAAACAAAAATGAATATCTCCGCAAAAGGTAACTAAACATCAGTA
>ERZ780214.799-NODE-799-length-12389-cov-46.588_pt1 | contig 12389 bp, 14 predicted proteins | sample MGYA00510976_ERZ780214 | MGnify/ENA primary metagenome ERZ780214 (study PRJEB29588, sample SAMEA2154920) | human gut metagenome | biome: human gut; feature: human-associated habitat; material: faeces | place: Denmark | collected 2008/2010 ... | reverse complement strand
TGATTTTTTCATTTCACTTACATTTTAAGGAGTCAACCATATGTACAAAAAGACAAAATGCTTTCAATAGGGGTGCTGAGTAGTTACAAAATATTAAAACAAAGTTAAACTTTCCAAAAGAAATAGCAAAATATTTGGAAGTTATTACTATTTTACTACCTTTGCAAAAAGTTTAGTAAAAACTAAACAGCGTATCAAAAGTAAACATTTATATGGCTGAAAAATATGAAACAAGACCATTCGAATATGTAAACAACAAAGATTGCAGATTCTACGAAGCGTCAGTCAACGGGAAATATCTATATCAAGAATTTCTCCTAGGGTTGAAAGATAAGAAAAATGACCTTCGAAAATTGAATTCTATTTATGCTTATATGGATCAGTTTGGCGCATTACTCCTCCCTAAAACTAAATTTAGGTATATCGGAGACAAACAACATCCTGATTTATACGAGTTTAAGAAAAATGACATCAGAGTCTACGTCATCATGAGGAAGCCAAACGTATTTGTTGTTTTGGGTGGCTATAAAGGAGAACAAAACTCCGATATTAAAAGAATTAAGAAATTATTCAATGACTTTTAAAAGGAAATAATCATGGATAGAAAAGATGTATTGAATAGCCCAGAGTATTGGACTTCTAAAACTCAAATTGAGCTTTACAATCAAGCCAAAAAATTCATGGAAGCAACCGGTAAAGACAGGACACACCTTGCAGAGTATTTGGGTGTGTCAAAAGGCTACGTGTCCCAACTACTCAATGGTGATTACGACCACCGCATGTCAAAGTTCTTCGAATTGGCATTAGCGTTTGGTGTTATACCTCAGATAGAATTTATTCCAATAGAACAATACATAAAGGAGGACGAACAACAGCACCATTTTCAAAAGGTTAAAGTTGACACCCCAAAGGTGGAAAAATGGGACAGCAAGCCAACACAAGAAACAATACACGTAACATGTACCTTATCAGATTTTTCCACACAATTAAATATACCTAAAAAAGTTGCATAATTATGATTAAATTTAGAATGTTTGGTATACATATAGACCAATTCGCAATTTTGTCTAAATCTGCACCATTAGAAGATCTTGGATTAGGAGTAAATCTTAATTATAAATATGCCAATAAAGGTAGAATAATATCATGCTCTACAGAGTTCAACTTTTTAAACTCAGCCCAAGAAAAAATAATGATTTTAGCTATCACATGCGAATTTGAAATAGAAGAGAATGATTACAAAAATATTCATAAAAACGAAAAGACAATTATTCCAAAAGAGTTATTAGAATACTTTGCTGTACATACAATCGGAACAGCAAGAGGAATTCTCTTTTGCAAAACAGAAAGTACTCCATACAATAATATCATCATACCACCTCTCAACGTATCTGAGATGATAAAAGATGACATGGTAATATTTTAAGGTAAAAGCGTTAGAGATAAAATAGAATCTCTAACGCTTTTACTTATAGATTAGATGTTATAAAATAAAACAAATTAAATTTACATCTTTTAGTAGACATTCTGATTTAGCAAAAGTTTCTTATAAAAAATACAATATTTTTCAAACTGCCTACGTTATTTTGTTAATAGAGGAACAATAAAATATGCAAATACTCTGCCATAGTTGTATCTTTTAATCAATTCACACATAAAATGATAATCAATCCCACCAAGGGTTACCATCAAAAATGTCACATACAAAGGATTTCAATTCCAAAAGGAAGAAACTACATGGGATATTGATTTTCAAAAATTAAAAACATATTTAGAATGAATTACGAAGTTGCAATAGTCATACCTACTCTCAACGAGGAACGTTTCATTTCTCGTTGTTTGAATTCAATTATTAAGCAAACATATGAATTTGAAAAAATGGATGTAATGATAATAGATGGAGGTAGTAACGATAAAACAAAAGATATTGTTGCCGAATATCAAAAATCACATCAGAATATTCGATTCATAGAAAACAAGAAAAAAATTCAATCAGTAGCATTTAATATAGGATTAAAAAAATCTACTGCACCATATATAATAAGATTAGATGCTCATGCTGAATATGATTCTAAATATATCTCTCTTTGCATTGAAAATCTTAAGCAAGATGAAAAACGCGGTAATGTAGGTGGCAGATGGAATATTTTACCATTCAATCAATCCATATGGGCTCAAACCAATGCCATTCTGAATCATTCACGTTTTGGCATTGGAGGAGCAGCCTTCCGAGTTAGTAACGAAGCTCACAACACAGATTCTGTTCCTTTTGGTGCTTTTCCTAGAAAAGTAATTGACCAGATTGGCGGTATGCGAGAAGACTTGCCAAGGGGTGAAGACAATGAATACAACTCCCGCATAAGAAAAGCTGGATATAAAATATTCTTTGATCCCAATATTATTAGTAGCTATTTTGCACGACCTACATTGGGAGCATCATGCAAACAAATGTATGCAAATGGAAACTCTATAGGATATCTATACTACATTGATAGGGAAGCTATTGGAATAAGACATCTCGTCCCTTTACTTTTCGTAGTAAGTGGTCTGTTTAGTATCATTATTTCGGTACTATGGAGTCCATTCTGCTATGTTTTTTGTGGTGGCCTTGCCCTATATCTCATTGCTGATGCTATGGCTTCCATCATGGGTGCAAAGGATAATGTAAAATGTACATTACCTTTATTTATTCTTTTTTTCTGTGTACATGTTTCCTATGGTATGGGAACAATAGCAGGTCTCATTAAAGGCTTGAAAACTAAAGGATAGACCATGTGCAATGATTAAATATCAAACATTTTAGGCTCAAAATACAATAAAACAACTTTAAGAAACGTTTACTATATAGTAAACAACTTGCTATACACAACAAATAATATTATTATGAAAGTACCATTTTCACCACCATACATTGACGATAACGTCATTAACGAAGTAGTTGATTCTCTTAAATCAGGATGGATTACAACAGGCCCTAAAGTGAAAGCTTTAGAGGAAGAAATAGGTAAAATATCTGGCGTAAACAATGTACTATGCGTTAACTCTTGGACTTCTGGTGCCATTCTCATGCTCAGATGGCTGGGACTGCAACCTGGAGACGAAGTGATTGTTCCTGCATATACATATTCGGCACCAGCCATGGCTGTATTATGGGCTGGTGGTAAACCTGTCATGGTTGACTCTACAGAAGATTTCAATATTTCTGTTGAAGGAATAAAAAATGCTATCACAGAAAAGACCAAAGCTATTATTCCTGTTGACATTGCTGGTTTTCCTTGTGATTATGACACAATCATGGAATTAGTAAAATCGGAAAAGATAAAAGCTTTGTTCCATGCAACTTCTGAAATACAAGAGAAATTAGGCAGAATACTCGTCTTGAGTGATTCAGCCCACTCTATTGGTGCACATTATGGCGATAAGCGTACTGGTTCAGAAACTGATGTTGCTATTTTCTCTTTGCATGCAGTAAAGAATGTTACAACAGCAGAAGGTGGAGCCATCTGCCTTAACTTGCCAGAACCATTCAACAATGAAGAACTTTACAAAGAACTTCGCCTGAGAACTCTCAACTGCCAAACGAAAGATGCTTTCACGAAAACAAAAGCAGGCGGTTGGAGATATGATATTGTAGGACAAGGTATGAAGATTAATTTGGCAGATGTTAATGCTGCAATTGGTTTAGCACAGATTAGACAGTATGAGAATCTCCTACAAGAAAGAAAGAGAGTATTCAATACGTATGCCAATGCATTTGCCAATACGGACTGGGCGATTACACCACCTGCCACAACTGGCATCAAGGAGAGTTCATATCATGTATATGCCCTTCGTATCAAGGATATTACAGAAGCACAAAGAGATGCTATCATACAAGAAATCTCTAAAAATGAGGTAGCTGTTAATGTTCATTTCATTCCTATGCCAATGCTTACTCTCTTTAAGGATATGGGTTATGACATTAAAGACTATCCTCAAGCATATAAGAATTATTCACAAGAAATCTCCTTACCTGTGTATCCACAACTTACAGAAGAACAAGTCAAGTTTGTAGCAAATACAGTTATCAAGGCATACGAGACCGTAATGAAGTAAAAACATATAAATATAGGACACCTTATATTATGATTCGATTCTTCGATATAGTTTTCTCTATGATAGGACTCATTTTGCTGTCACCACTATTTATGATTCTTTATCTGATGATTAGATTGGAAAGCAAGGGAGGTGGCTTCTATACACAAGAAAGGATGGGAAAAGATGGTCTACCATTCAGACTTTACAAATTCAGATCAATGCGAACAGGTTCAGACAAGAAAGGTCTCATTACTATTGGCGAAAAGGACAATCGTATAACTCGTACAGGTTATTTCCTACGGAAATATAAATTGGACGAACTTCCTCAACTTTGGAACGTGTTTATAGGAGATATGAGTTTGGTTGGACCAAGACCAGAGGTAAAAAAATACACAGATCTCTATACGGATGAACAAAGGCAAGTTCTCAAGGTAAGACCTGGCATCACAGACTGGGCATCTATAAAATACGTAGACGAGAATAAAATATTGGGCGAAGCTAAAGACCCAGATGAAGCCTATGTAACCTTGATTATGCCGAATAAGATTAAACTTAACATGGTATATATAAATCATCAAACACTTGGAGAATACTTCAAGATTATATTTACCACCTTTAAAGAAATAGTAAGATAGGAAAAGATATGAAAAATTTCAGGAAGTTAACAGACTGGTATTTTTCCAAAAAATCACTACCCTATTGGTGTATTTTTTGGATAGATTGTGCTGTGATATATTTATCATACCTTTTTATATACCAGCAAATAAATAGCGGAGCACAGGCATTAGGAATTTTTGGACAACTCTCTGCTGTTTTTGCGATTTTCACGATGTTCCATGCCATAGGTTTTAGAATGTTCCATACATACGATGGCATTCTGAGATATTCTTCTTTTGTTGATTTGCAGAAAGTATTCTATGCTGTAACTGTCGGTGCTGTTTTATCTGTACTGACTAAGAATTTATTGCTAAACACCCAACTGTTTCCAGGAGTTGAGATTCAGTATCGCAATATTATCTTAGGTTCACTTATTTCTATACTCATCTTGTGGGCCATCAGAGTCATTACCAAAACTGTCTTTGATGTATCATTAGCCGATTATAACATTAAAAATGCTTTTATTTATGGTGTAAAGGAAGGTGGCATCGGTCTTGCGAAACAAATTAAGAATGATAAGCCTATGAAGTTCAAACTCATGGGATTTATTTCTGATGATGTAGAAATCAAGCACCACCACCTGATGGGAGCTAAGGTGTATGCACTCGACAAAAATACTATCAAGGTAATGAGAGACAATAAAATCACTACCCTGCTGGTATCTCCAGGTGCCATCAATAATTTACGTGCAGACAAGGAGTTCCAGGATGCTATACTTGCTGAAGGTATTCGTATTTATATGCCTACTACACAGGAATGGAATACAGAGCAGCAGCAACAACTCAAAGAAGTTAGCATTGAGGATCTTTTACCACGAGATGAAATCAGCATCGATATGGAAAGCGTGGGTGCTATGCTTCATGGCAAACGCATATTGATTACAGGTTCTGCTGGAAGTATCGGAAGCGAAATGGTAAGACAAATCGCCAAGTACAGTCCTGCAGAATTAATTCTGATAGATAGTGCAGAGACCCCGCAGCACGATATACGATTGATGATGGCGAAGAAATTCCCTGATATTAAAGCAGAAACCATCGTCACCACTATCTGTAGCAAGTCCAGAATGGAACATATCTTCAAGACTTACCTGCCTGACTATGTTTTCCATGCTGCTGCATATAAACATGTTCCTATGATGGAGAACAATCCATGTGAGAGCATTCAAAATAATGTTTATGGTACCAAAATCCTGGCAGATTTGGCTGTCAAGTATGGCGTAAAGAAATTTGTAATGATATCTACAGATAAGGCCGTGAATCCTACCAATGTAATGGGATGCTCAAAACGTATCTGTGAAATTTATGTTCAAAGCCTCAACAAAGCCGTGAAAGAAGGTGTCATCAAAGGTGAAACCCAGTTTGTTACCACACGATTTGGCAATGTTTTGGGTTCTAATGGTTCTGTCATTCCGCTGTTTAAAAAACAGATTAAGAATGGTGGTCCTGTTACAGTCACCGACCCTAATATCATCCGTTATTTCATGCTGATTCCTGAAGCTTGCGAACTCGTTTTGGAAGCAGGTACTAAGGGTAATGGTGGTGAGATTTTTGTCTTTGACATGGGTAAACCAGTCAAGATTGTTGACTTGGCACAGAGAATGATTAACCTCAGTGGAGCTAAGAATGTAGAAATCAAGTTTACAGGTCTGAGAGCGGGCGAAAAACTTTATGAAGAAGTTCTCAACGATAAAGAATCATCCATGCCCTCTTTCAACGACAAGATTAGAATTGCCAAGGTACGAGAGTACGACTATGCAAAGGTGAGTTTAAAGATTGACGAACTTATTGAAAAGAGTAAGTTGTACGACGAAATGCTTACCGTCATGAAAATGAAAGAAATCGTTCCTGAATACAAAAGCAATAATTCTATATACGAAAAACTGGACAAATAAAAAGTTTGTTTAGTATCACATTTACCTAAAGAAGTTAAATGATTAATAAACAATATAAGGACAGGATGAATAAGATAGAGCAAGGCTGCAAACGCTCCGTCGACTTTGTCATTGCTGCCTGTTGCCTTGTAGTCTTCTCTCCTTTGGCATTGGCCTGTGCTTTAGCAATCCGCAAGGAAGATGGTCTTCCTGTCATCTACAAGCAGGAAAGGATAGGTCTGCATGGCAAGCCTTTCTACATCTATAAGTTCCGATCGATGAGGATTGATGCAGAGAAGGACGGGCCCGACTTATTGGAAATAAAGGGCGACCCGAGACTTACGAAAGTGGGACGTTTCCTAAGGGCTCATCACCTCGACGAGCTTCCTCAGCTGTGGAATGTGTTCAAAGGGGATATGGCTTTCATCGGTCCGAGACCGGAGAGGAAGTTCTATATCGACCAGATCATGGAGCACGATTCACGATACCAGTTCCTGTATCAGATTCGACCAGGCGTTACATCGTATGCCACACTGTATAATGGCTATACGGATACGATGGAGAAGATGCTGAGAAGATTGGAACTCGACCTTTACTATTTGGAGCATCGTTCTTGGTGGTTTGACGCCAAGATATTGCTAAAAACTTTCTGCAATATCGCTTTCGGAAAGAAGTTCTAAGAAAAGATGCTTTAAAGAAAGCGATTCTAAGAAAGGAAAAGCTTTTAAAAAAGATATTAATCATGAAGGGCAAGCTACGGATTTGCAGCCTGCCCTTCATATTTTTTTGTATCTCTGTTTATTCGAAATATAAATTCAAATAAAAACAAAATTTCGCCTCAAGCAAATATCACAAGGCTACAACTATTTTTCTTACCTTTGCCAATCTTGCCATAAAAGAAGAATCCTTTTTGGTTGATTGCAGACTATATCTCATTTGCATTTTTAACAAAGGCTCAGCATTTACTCCAAGAGCTGCCTCAAAGAGCAAAGCCGTCTTTTCTGTTACAGGACGGCGAGCATTCAATATTTTATTCAAGGCAGAATATGCTATACCCATCTCATCCTCCAACTGACGTTGAGAAATACCACGATATTCTATTTCATCCTTCAGAATTTCACCAGGATGTGTAGGGAAAGCTGAAATTATATTATTAGCCCGCATTTTCAAATCTGTTTTTTTGTCATTACTCATAGCTCTATTATTTATAATGATTTGACAACTCCTTTATATTACATATTGTTGCGATTGTTTGACCTTACCTCTTGAAATTCTATTCGGTACTGTTCATAGACTCTTACTGAGGATAATCCTATTTTATCACCAGATAGCCTTTCATAATTAAGAGAGTTCACTACTGTCCCGTAAAAGTGGACTAATCGCTCTTTGAAATAATTGAAATACAGTCTTTTTCAAGAGTTTCCAAGGGTGCGACGATTTGAATTTGTAATTTTGCAGTTATCAATGATACTGCACAATGAACAAAGACAAATACGTTTTCGCCCAATTGATAGAATTTCTCGACAATAACAAGTTTCGCCATTTGGTTGACAAGTATGATGGAAACCGTTATGTGAAGCATTTCACTTGTTGGAATCAATTGCTTGCAATGATGTTTGGTCAACTGAGTAATCGAGAGAGTTTACGAGATCTGATTGTTGCTTTTGAAGCACATCGAGCAAAACGATGGAGCAAGCCAGAAAGAAACGGGTAACGGATATCTTCAAGTTGAAAGGCAATGTGTATGCCTTCGACTCAACAACCATTCCTTTGTGTTTGTCGGTCTTCTGGTGGGCAAAGTTCCGTAAGAAGAAGGGAGGAGTTAAAGCACATGTGCTATATGACCTCGAATCTCAGGTTTCAGCTTTCTTTCACATCTCTACAGCATCCGTTTACGACTCAAAAGCAATGAAGGAAATTCCTTATGAATCAGGTTCTTACTATGTGTTTGACCGTGGATACAATGCATTTAAGGAACTTTTCAAAATACATCTGCATGAATCGTTCTTTGTTGTGCGAGCCAAGAAAAATCTGCAATACAAATGCTGTAAATGGAAGCACAGGTTGTCAAAAATATATTGACAGATGCAGAGTTTGAAATCACTGAATACAATTCATACCGGAAGTATCCGGAGATACTCAGACTCGTCAAATTCTATGATGAAGAACAAGGAATGGAGTTTGCCTTCCTGACAAATGCTTTTCATCTAACAGCTCCTGAAATCGCCAACCTTTACAAGAATAGATGGCAGATAGAGCTGTTCTTCAAATGGCTAAAGCAGCACCTCAAGATCAAAAAGTTTTGGGGTACTACAGAGAATGCTGCGAGAATCCAAATCTCATCGGCAATCATAGCCTATTGCCCTGTTGCTATCGTACAACATGATTTGCAACTTAAGCGATCAACTTATGAAGCTCTTCAGATTCTAAGCATATCTCTTATGGATAAGACACCACGCAGTTTCAGCAGGGTTTGCATTGGAGGCATCTAGTAAACATATCTCTTATGGATAAGACACCACTCGTTGATTTCTTCGAAAGGACTGATTTCAATAATGTCAAAGAACTCGATTGTCCCCTCTTTCCGGGGCTATTTGATTAATATTTAACTAGTCCCGATTTTAACGGGACACTAATGACACTATCTCGTTAACTTGTAATTTCAATTCCATAAAGGTACGATTAGAACTTCTTATCGCGGTGTGCCCAATATTCCTTTTCCGATTTCAATTCCATAAAGGTACGATTAGAACAGTTGATACCACCTGGAATCTTATGCGTTCCGTATTTCAATTCCATAAAGGTACGATTAGAACATCTATCGAAAATCTCTGCGAAAGATATAACAGTATTTCAATTCCATAAAGGTACGATTAGAACATTCTCCAATTCTTTTTACCCTCTCCCTGTTGCCAATTTCAATTCCATAAAGGTACGATTAGAACATTCTCCAATTCTTTTTACCCTCTCCCTGTTGCCAATTTCAATTCCATAAAGGTACGATTAGAACACGAGGTGCATAACCATACGTAGCACTCATATCAAATTTCAATTCCATAAAGGTACGATTAGAACATCTGGTCCACAGGAGTGGCCATCGGACGAATCTATTTCAATTCCATAAAGGTACGATTAGAACCTCTCTCATTTCAGCTTGCTTCTGACCGTCAACGAATTTCAATTCCATAAAGGTACGATTAGAACACATCTTGTGCTTCGTCTTCTTCCGTTCAAATACGATTTCAATTCCATAAAGGTACGATTAGAACGCACTTCTTTTGTTCCCGCTTCTTGTAATGTCTTATTTCAATTCCATAAAGGTACGATTAGAACAGATTATTCTTACCAAGATTATCGTTTTTATCGTAATTTCAATTCCATAAAGGTACGATTAGAACTAATAGCTCTTATCTATCTGTTGCTCGTAAGCTGTTATTTCAATTCCATAAAGGTACGATTAGAACAGAACTATGAGAAAAATCTTTCTATTCGTCAAACCAATTTCAATTCCATAAAGGTACGATTAGAACATGCTGAGTTAAAGACATCTTACGACCGATTTGAATTTCAATTCCATAAAGGTACGATTAGAACTCCCAAACCGAGAAAAGACGAGTGGAAAGCTTTAGAATTTCAATTCCATAAAGGTACGATTAGAACTACCTGTTGAAGGCATAGAAGAGGCCGACTGCTGCGATTTCAATTCCATAAAGGTACGATTAGAACGATAAGGTCGGGGTTGTTCACCTGGTTAATACGGAATTTCAATTCCATAAAGGTACGATTAGAACGATTTGACTTCTTCTTTGAAGATTTCTTCCCTTCGTTATTTCAATTCCATAAAGGTACGATTAGAACTCTAATTTGTTTCACTCTCAATCACGTTACTATGATATTTCAATTCCATAAAGGTACGATTAGAACATAACAAGGTATAAGTTTCAGCAACATTGTACGCATTTCAATTCCATAAAGGTACGATTAGAACCGAAAAAGGTTCTTACCCTCACAGTCAGCAAACAAATTTCAATTCCATAAAGGTACGATTAGAACGTAATAACCCTTATGGTTGTAGATGTCGGACTTAGATTTCAATTCCATAAAGGTACGATTAGAACGGTGTGCGAGGTCACTACAAAAGTGTGCTGTTTTATTTCAATTCCATAAAGGTACGATTAGAACCGACACTTCAATATCAAGTTGAAGGAACTCATGCATTTCAATTCCATAAAGGTACGATTAGAACCGTTATTTCGAACAGGTTGTTAATAATATGCCTTCATTTCAATTCCATAAAGGTACGATTAGAACGAAAGTCCTTAACAAGCGGACTATTGTTAGAATGCATTTCAATTCCATAAAGGTACGATTAGAACCGCAAAAGGGTGCACGGCTGCAACACTCCACACCATTTCAATTCCATAAAGGTACGATTAGAACGGAGCCTGGTCTGTAGCACTGCCCGTCACGTACACAATTTCAATTCCATAAAGGTACGATTAGAACTGTCGGTGGAGTGGTCCTCCCTGGTGGCTGCCATATTTCAATTCCATAAAGGTACGATTAGAACGACGACGTGATCCGCGACAACTGGTACGACAATAATTTCAATTCCATAAAGGTACGATTAGAACTAGCAGACCTCCGTAAGTATGCCAAGCAGTTCGGTGATTTCAATTCCATAAAGGTACGATTAGAACATTTTGAGGTAGACCTTACTGAGCCTTATGCTGAATTTCAATTCCATAAAGGTACGATTAGAACTCTATGTGGATGTCATGGGAAAGGTTCCTTACATCATTTCAATTCCATAAAGGTACGATTAGAACTCAAAGGCATTACGATTAACCTTGTTTTTTAATTATTTCAATTCCATAAAGGTACGATTAGAACAGCAAGCTGCTTGACCTCCGAGAAAAGCCAGTGTAATTTCAATTCCATAAAGGTACGATTAGAACTATTATAAATAATCTTCAAAGTGTTGCCCGATTATATTTCAATTCCATAAAGGTACGATTAGAACCTTCAATTCGTCTTTATAGATTTGCAAGAGTGTTATTTCAATTCCATAAAGGTACGATTAGAACAAGGATGGCCTTGTCACGAACTGTCCCTTCTTGAATTTCAATTCCATAAAGGTACGATTAGAACTACTGAGGCTTTCCGTCACCCGTCACCGAGAAGCGGAATTTCAATTCCATAAAGGTACGATTAGAACCCAGCCTGTGTACTCGCTCCCCTCCTCAAGCATATTTCAATTCCATAAAGGTACGATTAGAACTTTGCCTTTATCTCCTTTGGATTCTTATAATCCTAATTTCAATTCCATAAAGGTACGATTAGAACCGCTCCAAGGTGGGGAACGATGGGCGGGAGATAAATTTCAATTCCATAAAGGTACGATTAGAACAGTATGCTCGATGGTGGTCACTGTGCCTTGCTCCAGGATTTCAATTCCATAAAGGTACGATTAGAACGAGTTGAAGCAGAGATATCCAGATGCTAAGATCTTATTTCAATTCCATAAAGGTACGATTAGAACCTTATGTCAATTATAACGACCTTATCCGTGTTATTAATTTCAATTCCATAAAGGTACGATTAGAACTTATATACACAATTTATTGTAGCTTAAATTTGTAATTTCAATTCCATAAAGGTACGATTAGAACATTACGTCAAAGCTTCCGAAATGTTGTTCGACTCGTATTTCAATTCCATAAAGGTACGCACTAGTGTCCCGTTTAAACGAGACGACATCTATTTAATTTATTTATAATCAATT
>ERZ780214.796-NODE-796-length-12452-cov-2.42494_pt1 | contig 12452 bp, 13 predicted proteins | sample MGYA00510976_ERZ780214 | MGnify/ENA primary metagenome ERZ780214 (study PRJEB29588, sample SAMEA2154920) | human gut metagenome | biome: human gut; feature: human-associated habitat; material: faeces | place: Denmark | collected 2008/2010 ... | reverse complement strand
TAACCGCCTCACCTGTTGATTTTTTCCGTTAAATTATATTCTATGCATTTCAAAAAAATCCTGCTTATGCAGATAAAAAATTAACGGCAGCCGTTAAGCCACCGTTTAAACGCTTTATAAATTTATTTAAGGCTGTTTTTGTAATCCTCAAGGAACTGGGCAAGGCCTTTATCGGTAAGCGGATGCAGAAGCATCTCCTTTAAAACTTTGGTAGGAATGGTTGCAATATCCGCACCGGCGAGCATAACTTTTTCAACATGCTCCATATTGCGGATGCTGGCGGCAATAATCTGCGTATCGAGATTGTACTGGCGGAAAACCTTAACCATGTTTTCTGCCAGCGCCACGCCGTTTTCGCCAATATCGTCCAAACGGCCGATAAACGGGCTTACATAGGTTGCACCGGCACGCGCTGCCATAAGTGCCTGCGGCAGGCTGAACACCAGAGTTACATTGGTTTTAATGCCTTCTTTGGCAAGAATTTTAACGGCTTTTAAGCCTTCGGCAATGCACGGAATTTTTACAACAACCTTGTCGGAAATTTTCATCAGCCTGCGCGCTTCGTCAACCATGCCTTCGCAGTCGGTGCTGATAACTTCGGCACTTACAGGACCGTCAACAAGGCTGCAAATTTCGGGAATAACTTCAGCCTGAGTTCTGCCGCTTTTAGCAATCAGGCTCGGATTGGTAGTAACGCCGTATACAACGCCCAGTGCTGCCATTTCTGCAATTTCCGCTACATTGGCGGTATCCATAAAAATCTTCACAATTCATACCTCTTTCATATTGTAATTTTTGTTAATAAATTTATTAATATGAATCGCCGGTTTAAACGCCAATTGAGGAACGTAGATTTTGCCCATTATCAATCGCAAAATCCGCGTAAGTTCGCTGGCACATTTATGGGCTTCGCCTTCAGCCCGTCACTAAATGGCGACTCACTTAAAACAGTACCGTCTGGTCGCTTCCGGGAGGTAAAAAAACATCATGCCCCCTGCCCTTGCGGTTTTTATTATTTACCCATGTGCCGCATTTTGGGCACTGCATTTCTGCCGCAGGCAAAGCCCATGCAAGCTGCCTGCCGCATTTGGGGCAAATAAAAAGCACCTGCATATTTGCTCCGGGCTGATATTTTTTCATACTCCGTCAACTCCTTTGCGGCCTTACCTGTCTATTATACACTATCGCAGAATTTTTTGCAGATTTTGTTGCAAGTTTTATGGACAAACAACGTAAAATTTTATATGCTATTATTAAATAAAGTTTAAAAGGTGGTTACACTATGTCACTGCAAAAAGAATTTGAAGCGCTTGGCTGTTGGAGCGCACCTACCGAAGAAGAACACATCAGCGTTTACGGGCTTGATTTTGATAACTGCTATATTATTTTTACCGACCTTGACGGCAAAACACCGGTTGACGCCAAAGCGCCCGTTGTTGCCGCCTGCTATGATGACCGCGATGCTTTTATGTGGGGCAAGGAGCTGAAAGATTTTGCTGCATTAAAAGCACTGCGCGCCGCCCACGCGGATGATAATGATTTTATTGCCGCCGTTGAAAATTACACGCTGCCTAAAGAATAAAAATTTAGAATTACACGGTATAATATAACTAAAACATTAAATTAACAATCAATCAAACAGACAGTTAAAATATTTAGTTATCAAACAGCAAATTATATCTGCAATCCGGCTAAAATTTTAATTTTTAATTTATCAATACAAATAAAAAGAACTGCCTGGCTGCCAACTCAAAAATTTTCCGCAATAAATTTAGTATCATAACAGTTCAAAGCACTTATTCACTGCGTTCAAAAAGTGTTTTGAACTATTATTTTTTATTAAATATTGCAATTTTTGAATGTTGACTGCCATGCAGCTCTTTGTTATATTTACGCTTCAGTTAAAATTACGGTTATATAAGTTTTTTGGTACCGCAATACTAATTTTTAAAATAAAATCATAACACCCACGCGGGAATGTAATATAAATTATCAGATGCCGGTAAGAGGTCATCAATTAAGCACACTATACCGCCTGCGCCGATTTGTATTTTAGCGTCTGCACTTACGGGCTCCAGTATCGCAAATGTTTTAACTGCTTTACTGGGGTACGCACTCTTTTTTATTGCCATCGGGTACGCCGTACCGTTATGCCAGATGATAAGTTCTATCTCCTTGCCGTTAAAGTTGCGCAGGTAATACAGCGGAGGAACTATGCCTTTATTGGCATAGCTTTTGTAGATTTCCGTTACAACCCACGTTTCAAAAAATTCACCGCTGGCCGCGCCTGCCTCCAAAGCGTCAGCGTTAAGCCAGCGCGTTAAGTATGCCGCAAGGCCAGTATCAAAAAAGTACAGCTTCGGCGCTTTTACTATGTATTTTGCTCCCAGCGGCATAAATGGTTGAAGCAGGTAAATTATGCCTGCCGCCTCTAATGTCTTTATCCATTGCTTTGCCGTCGGTGCAGATATTTCCGCCGCTTTGGCAAGTTCTGCGTAGTTTATCATTTTGCCTGTCTGCCCCGCAGCGGCACATAAAAAGCGGAAGAAGACCATTTCGTCATTTATTTGCAGCAGTTTCATAACGTCGCGCTGTAAAAAGGTTTGTACGTAGCTGGCGTAATAGCTTTGCCAGTCCTGCTCACCGCCGTTGTACATGGCTGGCATGCTGCCCTGCCAGATAAGTTTATAAATTTCTTTAAGGCTTTGTTTTTTTGCGTTGTTCATGCGGTTAAAAAGTAGCTCTACTTCCGGCAGAAAGGGGTCTGTGTTATCCGTACCGTTAATTTCATTAGCACTTAACCCCTGCAAATCAATAATGCCGACTCTGCCGGCAAGGCTTTCCGTTACGCCCTGCATTAATGGCAAACGCTGCGAGCCCGTCAACCAAATGTCACCGTTATGTGCTCCGTTATCGGCATACATTTTAATGTAGCTTAACAGCTGCGGCGCGTACTGAATTTCATCAATTAATAACGGCGGCATATAACGCTGCAAAAACAATGCCGGGTCACTTAACGCCAAACTGCGTACGGCTAAGTCATCCAGCGTAACGTAAGTACGCCCGCTGCCTTGTGCCAGGTGCTTAAGCAGCGTCGTCTTGCCCACCTGCCGTGCACCGGTTAAAAGCAGTACTTTAAACTGATTCGATATTCTGTTGATTGTTTGTTCAATGTTGCGTGTGATGTACATAGAAACCTTCAAAAAGTAGTAATTTGCTCCGCCAGCAAACAAATCAGCTCTAACAGCTTTGTTGAAAAAGTCTCAAAAAATGTCGAGCGATATTGTAAAAGCAATTTAACTATGCCAATCTTTAAATTACGAAGATTGGCATTTTTATTTTACGAAATTGCTTTTTGCAAAATTCACTAAATATTGCATTTCTTCCCTGCTTTTAAATATTGTGTACCACAAAACAAACGTAATGCTTACGCAGATAAAAATGCCTGCAATAAAATTTACTAAAGTAACATTAGCAAACAAACTGCTGTAAATAAACTTACTTGCCAATGCAGATAACAACGCCACAGCAGTAAATTTTAAGTAATCTGAAAAATAATCTTTTAACTTAATATCTATACCGTTATTAAAAAGCACATACGGCTCTACCCAAAAACAGGTTAACAGCGTACTGATAATACCGCCAACTACTACGCCGATAACGCCGTAATGTACCGTTAAATAAATAGAAGCAGCTAAATTGATTATAGATTCTGCTAAAGGCTTGTAACGGTCGTTCCAATATAAACCGCAGGCATCACGGAACATTAGTACAGCCTTGCGCATATACGTTAAATAAAACGAAAACGCCATTGCTGCTACAACCGCCTCGCTAAACAAATAAGCCTTGCCAACCCACAGTTCTACAAAAGGATTAAACAAAACATACAGACCACAAAAACAAATCGCCGCCTGTAAAGCCGTTATAAATTCCGTAATTTTAAAGGCTTTTATTTTTTTGCCGCTTTCTTCCAGTACCATTAAGTTGCCGATACTTGCCGTAATGCTTTCAAAAAATTTTGCAGCAAAAGTATTTAGCGCGGCTATTACCATATAATAGTTGCTGTATAACCCTACTACCGCAAGCCCGGCAAATTTGCTCAAAACTAAATTACTACTGCTAAAAACCACCATGCAGCCAATTTTATGGCATATCATGGCTTTGGTATTTTTTACTATCTGCCGTTTTATGTCTAAATCTAAAGCTTCTGCATCTTCGTTTAAATACGGATATTCCTTATCCGCCTTACGCGCAATGCTGAAGTTTTCCAGCACAGTTCCCAGCAGCATTAAAATGATGAAACACCAGTAATCTGCAAAAATTAAAAGCGAGATTATTTGCAACACAGCAACTAAAACCTGCACTGCTGCTTGATAGATATTGACAACATACTGCTTTTGGTCAGCAATTAAAAGGCTGCGTTTATACGTCCATAAATAGCTGACTACGGTATTAAGCAAAAACACCAAATAAAAGTAATGCACCTGCGAAATGCTTTGCCCATCTTTAATAAAATTATCTAAAAAAGGAAATAGCGCCAATCCCAAAACTAAAATAATACCGCCGACAGCAATATATCCCTTTTTGAACAAGCGCATTATGCTTTTAACGGTTTCTTTATCACCATGGGCAAGCGGCTTATACAAGCTGTATACAATAGCAGGGCCAATGCCTAGTTCAGCAAGCGTAAGCATTGCCAAAACATTAGTAAACAAACCGTTAACGCCTAAGTATTCTATTGGCAAAGTTTTAACAAACACCATGCGCACAATAAACTTAAGCAGGTTAATTATTATATAGTTTACAACACTATATTTAATGTTTTTTAAACACACTTTATTCACAACTATTTTATAATAATTTCTAACATGTAGCAGTTAGCTTTTATTTGTTACGATTGTAAATATTAAAAATTAATTTTAATAATGGTTCAAAATATATCAATAACCATATTTTTATACATAATTTATAATGGTTTAAAGATACATCTGCTCTTCTTTCTATAATTAAATTTTTCAAAAAATTTTTCTCCAAATTATCTAAATTACAATATCCTTTGCTATATAAACGAAAAAGACTCATAGACGAATATAAAGTTAATACTCGCGACATTCGCAGAAAATTTTTATTAAACACAAAATATTTTTCCTGCTCTATTCTTGCATTAATACTATCTAATGTTATTTTTTTACTTCTACTTGCTACTATACTATTATCATTCGCAATATAATTATATTTAGCGCATGGCAATATAATAAAATTATCTATTTTATCAAACAACTTCATACTAATATAGATGTCCTCGAACGTTCTACCTATAGGAAATCTAACATTATTAAAAATCCAAGCAGGATATAACTTATTCCACATATAATTTCCTATGGGATTTATATGGGCTTTTGAATTTGCACCCAATTCAAACAACAAGTATTGATTAAGGAAATATTCTTTATTTAAATGTAATATATTTTTTATAACATGAACTTTTACTTCTTTTTTCTTTATGCGCTTATAACCACAACATATGATTGTATTTATATCAGCATATTTTATTAAAGACTCTATATAGTCATGCTCTACCCAATCATCACTATCTATAAAAACTATATATTTTCCTATACATATGTCTAAAGCTACATTTCTTGCTGAACTTATACCGCCATTTTTCTTATGAATTACTTTTACACGACAATCTTTTTTCACATATTCATCACAAATTTCCCCACTATTATCAGTGCTACCATCATTTACTAAAATAATTTCCAACTTTTTATATGTTTGATTTATTATAGAATCAATACACTGCGATAAATATCTTTCTACATTATATACTGGTACGATTATTGAAATCAAAATATTATTCTGCATGATTTTAAATTTTTATGTTCCTCCAGTAATTTATATATTATTTTTTTATTTACAATTGTCAATTTTTCAAAATTTAAGATTTATGATATCTCAAATTTTGATTTATTAGGTAAAATATTTTCAAAAGCTTCTTTTAAAATATTTTTTTGTACTTCAAAATCTATATTTTCATCAACATCATTGCAACAAATAATTTTGTATTTTTGTTTTTTTATTATTGATGCTAAGTTATGATCTCCAATATTATATAACTTTCCAATAATATAATGCTTACTAAAATTATTACTTGCTAATTGCCAATATCTAAACAACCATTGGTTAACATCGTCCTTATTTCTAAATTTATGTTTACATGTAGCATCCAATAAAATTTTTTCTTCTCTCCATACTTTTTCAAAAGTACTTTTTAAAAAATTTGAGCTATAGTGAAAATCTAAAAACATGCTATATTTATGAAATGGTAACATAAAAAATGATTTTACGTTATACATTCCATATTTCCAAGAAATAAATCTATTAAAATCAAGACTATTTTTCTTAAAATATCTATTTATTATTTTCATATTATTAAAAATAATATTTGTTATAATATCATCTGAAGGTTGTAATGCTGTTAAAATAGCCGAATCGCATGGTTTTCCGTTTAGAAAAAAATCATCTGGCCTTACTTTATTAATTAAAAATACATCATCATTGAAATATACAAATTTATCTGATAAACCATTTATTCTATGTATGTTAAGCTCTATTGTATGTGAACTAAAAGTAGGCAAATATTTTATAGGTATAAAATCTTTATGATTCACTATCATTAACTTATCATGTTTATCATTTAGCCATATAGGTTTATGCCCACATGTTACAAAATAAATTCTATTAATCCATGGTGCAAAATTTTCAACGCCTCTAAACCAATAGCGTAGCAAATCCCAATCTCTATACCTGCAAATATCACTATTATATTGTATACCAGTATACCTTTCTTTTTCTATCTGCCACTGTGGATCATTACCATCTACCCATGTGATTACAAAATCTATTTTATCTTGCACAACAACACACATCCTATTATAAATAAAATAATATTAAATTTTACTTATTACTTCTTTTGAATTTGCTTATAATAAACCTTCTAAAGAACTTTAATATTGAAAAATTTATTGCAAAAAAACAAATAATAAAATTTATATATTTTTTCTTTTTTAATATTTTAAATGTATTAATTTCCCCTTTTTCTAAATTCCATAGACTTGAACTTAATCCAGCTTCACCATAATCAGCTTTAAACGAAGCTGCTAAATTTGTATCTAACAATACTCCTTTATAATTAAATAATATTTCTAACCATAATAAATAATCTTCCGAATATTTCTTGCCATCTAAAAATCTATATTTTACGTTATTACGTAACATAACAGAAGATGTACTACCGTTTGTATAATGTTTAAACAAAAGTCTTATTGGATTAATTATAATAGTATGAACACTATCATCAACTATCGTATTATAAAATTCATTAACTCGTTGATATTTTATTATTTTTTTATGATGCCACAAAAAATAAACATCTTCGTTTTTTTCTAAAAACTTATACTGTATTTCTAGTTTTTTTGGGTGCCATACGTCATCACTATCTAAAAAAGCAATATATTTTCCATTTGCTATATTCCATGCAGAATTTCTTGCAGTAGCTGGGCCTGAATTTTTATTTAAAAATATAGTTTTAACAATTTTATATTTATTTGATAAATCTATTAATAAGTCCCTGCTTTGGTGATTAGTACTACAATCATCTACTACAATAACTTCTGAAGGTAATAGAGTTTGTTTCATTACAGAATCTATAGTACGTTCAACAGTTTTTTCTGAATTGTAGACTGGTATTATTACTGAAATATCGCCTATTTTACTATTAAAATAACTCATTTTCTCAATTTCCACCTATAAATCCATAATCTTAAACTTTCCGGCATTACAGATACTACACTTCTTAATGTTATATAGCCTATCATTTCTGCAAGGTTTATTATGCCTATCTTGTGTAGCGCCCTTTCAAACCTTATTATGCACTTGGCATAGTTTAAGCCGCCTCGCCGTGCTATCATGTCCTGCCCGGCACGTACTTTTACTAGCACTTGGTCTATATTCTTTACTTTGTAACCAGCTTTTAACATTCTTGTCCATAGCCAGTAATCTTCAAAATATGGCATATCCATATAACCACCGACACTTTGTACTGCCTGCTTTTTAAACATTACCGTCATATGGTTAAAAGGATTGCGCTTTTTGGCAAAGTTTAATATTCCGTTATACGTTAGCGGTACATTTCTGTAACCGGTTATTTCTGCTTGTTTATCTGCAAATTCTGCTATCTGCCCGCCGCAAAGCATAAGCTCTTCGTCTTGTGCAAATTCTTTTATTTGCAGTTCAAAACGGTTTGGCTCTGCTATATCGTCGGTATCCATACGAGCTATAAGTTCATTGCTGCATTTTTGCATACCAAAGTTTAACGCTTTGCCTAAGCCCCGGTTTTGCTGTAAAGCACAGGTTTTAAATATATCGGGGTATTTTTGTAGGTATTCCGTTATTACTGCTTGCAATTCGTTTGTAAGTTTTCCATCCTGCACCAGAACTATTTCATTTGGTTTTACTGTTTGGTTTATTACGCTTTCTAATGCCAGTTGTAGGTATTCTGGTTTTTCCTTGTAGTATACTGACATCAATACAGTAAATTTCACGTTTTACTTTACCCCTTCGGTGCTTTCTTTGGTTATCAACACTTTTAATGTTTGCAGCATTAATGTCAAGTCATACATTACGCTTACGTTTTGAATGTAAATTAGGTCATATACAAGTTTGTCATAAGCGGTTGTGTTATACCTGCCTGCTATTTGTGCAAGGCCTGTTATACCGGGTTTTACGTTGTGACGGTAGGCGTATTCCGGTTTTTCTTTGATGAATTGTTCTACAAAAAATGGACGCTCCGGCCTTGGCCCAACAATGCTCATTTCGCCTTTAAGTACGTTTAACAGTTGCGGCAATTCATCAAGCCTTGTTGCGCGCATAAAATGCCCAAATTTTGTTATACGTGGGTCATTTTCTCCCGCTAAAACAGGCCCTGTTTTTGCTTCAGCGTCCTGCCTCATACTGCGGAATTTATGCACTTTAAATTCTTTGCCAAAGCGCCCTACCCTTACCTGGCTGTAAATTATTGGCCCAGGGCTGTCTAATTTTACTATTACTGCCGTTATCAGCATTACCGGCGATAGTAATATTAAAGCTATTACTGAAACTACAATATCCAGCGTGCGTTTTAAGATGCGCTGTTCCAATGTTAACAGCATGCGCGATACTCTCTGCGTCGGCAAATCGTCTATCTGCCACAGGTACATTTTGCTGCAAGATATTTCGTACAGCGTAGGTACAAGTATTACCATTTTCTTTTTTTCGTTGGCAATACGCAGAATATGTTCTTTTATTTCTACCGACATGCTTTCGCCAATGAGAACGATATCGCTTGCTTCTATTTGCTTGATGGTGTCTGGTTCCTTATCTGCTGATATAAATTTAAGGGTGCTTTTCTCCAAGCCGTAGGTTTTACGGATTTTAGTTTTAAGTTTTTCCTGTTCTTCTGAATCTGCCGCTACAAATACAGTAGGTATGGGCAAATGCTTTACTTCTATTTGATGCATTACATACTGCCACAGTGCCAAAAGCATAAAACCAAATACTGCGGAGTAGATGATTACCATGCGTGAATATTCAAAGTCACGCAGGAAGAAGGTTACTGCCATAGCGGCTATAAAGATATTACCTACGGCAACGATGAGATTTAGGAATATTTCGCTTAATCTTTTGCGTATAAGGCTGAAGAGCCCATAGATATTAAAGAAAAAGATTAAAAATACAGAGAGCAGCACAGTAAGGCGGATATGGAAATCTATCTGCATGCTGCGCATAGAGTCACTCTGCATATAAATCGCTATAAAAGTTGCAATTTGAATACAAAGTAAGTCGCCAAAGATTAAAATCAGCTTACGGAATATTTGTGCCAATGTTACACGTTCTTTCTGTTAATTTTATCTAAATTAAAAATTTATAATATAATTGTACCATACCTTTACCCCCCCGCAAGACATTTCCGTTAGAGTAACTTTTACTGGTCTTGGTGAAACTTTATCCCTGCCGACAGGTTAGCGCGGCGGCGCAGTTTTACGGTAACCCGCACTGCCGGTGGTGCGTGGCAGTTACTTTTTATCTTTACAGCTAAAAGCTGCTGCATTTTGCATTTATCATTAGCTTTAACTAAACAACAAACACTACGGAAGATGCTGCTGGTATGAAGCGCAGAGCAAAATCGCGACGGCTAAATTATTGTTGTAGCCTCCATGCGCAAACACGCAACGCAGTCGTGTTTGCAGACGCAAATAGGAGCGATGTTTTTAGCAAGCTGAATAACAGTAGTGTTTGTTGTTTAGGTAACTCAGCTAAAAAAATAACGCCACCACAAACGTGATGACGTTATTAGAAGTTTATATTTATATTAAGGTTCGCTGTCACAATTATTGCCTTAGCTATCGCTCGGCACTAATTGGCGCTCAGCTAAAAAATAACAGTAATAACCACGCTTTTTGAACGAAGTGAATAAGCGTGTATTACTGTTATTAAACTAAATTTATTGAAAAATTTTTGTAAGTTGTATGGTTAATGCCGGTATTTAATGAATATTATTATGCTTTCTTTACTTTTCCTATTCCTATTTTCCCAGGCCTTCTCTTGCCACAATCTTATCCAAAATTTCTGCGCCTTTAAAAACTACCTTATCACACTGAATTTCAGGTTCAAAATACTTTGGTTTAACTTCGCAGCAATCGTAACTGCCTGTTTCGGCTTTAAACGTATCAACAAATTCTTTGCAAAGTTCTCTTACCTTACAGCCTTCTTCTTTACCGTTGCGTTTTACATACAGTGTACTTAACACCATGCACGCACCGGTAACCACGCCGCAGGCAGCACCTGCACCCATACCGCCGCCAAAGCCTGCCGCAATTTTAAGCGCCTGCGGCGGCAGCTGCATGTTATAAGCCCAGTTTGCTCCATAAAGAATTTTTTCGGCACAGTTAAGGTTCATTGCCTTGCCGTAACCTTTTTGCAATAATTCAAGCAGCATTGTTATCCCTCCTATAACTCAAAATCCACTGCTTCACCTTTTTCTAAAGATGCCGGAACATCTATTAAACGCTGATTGCGCGAACCGCGGTACGGAAAGTCCAAATCGCGCTGCGCGAGAATAAACGGCCCGTCTACCAGTACGTTAATTTCCTTAAGTACCGGCAGATTTTTTACTTCGTTATACACGTAACCGGTATAGCACCATACGTTCAGCCCCGGTTTAAGTTTTTTTATTGCCTGCAAAAATTTCAGCACGCCGTCTGCCTGTGCCAGCGGGTCGCCGCCGCTTAAGGTTATGCCGCGGTGCAAAGGCGTAAGGCGCTTTATAACGTCCTGCGCCAAATCCTCCGGCGTATATTCCGTGCCGCCTTCAAACGGAAGTGTGGACGGGTTATGGCAGCCTTCGCAGTGGCGCGGGCAGCCCTGAAAGAACACTACCGCACGTATGCCGGGCCCGTCTACGATAGATTCATTTAAAATACCTGCAACCCTCAGCATAGCCAGCCTCCTTATTCCGTGCAGCAATTAGCGCGCTGGCGAATCTGCGTAAGCTTCTTTTCGCATACCGGGCAGTAATCTGTATCAATAATTCCGGTATAACCGCAGTCCTCGCAGTAATCAATCGGGAAGTTAATACCTACATAACCGCAGTCGCACGCCAGCATATGGCGCAGAACATCTTCAACGGCCTGCAAATTATGCACAGGCGAAGATTCAAACTCTACATAACTGATATGCCCGCCGTTGGTAAATTTATGGTACGGCCCTTCAACGCGCATCTTATCAAACGCGCTGATTGGATAACCAACCGGCACATGGAAGGAATTTGTATAGTACGCTTTATCGGTCACGCCTGGAATAATGCCGTACTCCTTGCGGTCGATACGGATAAAGCGCCCGGAAAGCCCTTCTGCCGGCGTTGCAATAAGGCTGAAATTCAAATCATATTTATCGCAGTACTCATCTACGCGCTTGCGCATGTAACCGATAATTTCCTGCCCAAGCTTCTGAGCTTCTTCGCTTTCGCCCTGATGTTTGCCAATCAGCGAAGTAAGCGTTTCGGCAAGGCCGATAAAACCAATGGCAAGCGTACCGTTTTTAATTGCAGGCTCAATGCGGTCATCCTTTTTAAGTTTATCGCTGCCCATGTAAAGCCCCTGCCCCATCAAAAACGGAAGGTCGCGCACGCGCAGATTGCACTGCACGCGGTAACGGTGATAAAGCTGCTCCGCAACAAGATTCATCATATCGTCAAGCATCTGATAGAACTTGTCTATATTGCGTTCTGCCTTAATGGCAAGGCGAGGAAGGTTAATTGTTGTAAACGAAAGGTTGCCGCGCCCGGTGGTAATCTTCTCGCCGTGACGGTTGGCAATAACGCGCGTACGGCAGCCCATATAAGCCACCTGTCC
>ERZ780214.781-NODE-781-length-12673-cov-2.21057_pt1 | contig 12673 bp, 13 predicted proteins | sample MGYA00510976_ERZ780214 | MGnify/ENA primary metagenome ERZ780214 (study PRJEB29588, sample SAMEA2154920) | human gut metagenome | biome: human gut; feature: human-associated habitat; material: faeces | place: Denmark | collected 2008/2010 ... | reverse complement strand
TGTGATAAGCCTATACTTCGTCGGTTTCTACGTCCTGTTGCTGTTTGATATTGTGCTCTGCATACAGGTAGAGAACCTGACGGCCATCACCGCCAGTGAGCAGACGATGGCAGCCTATCTGCAAAACTCGTTCTTCTCGGCAGGCTATCTGATGGCAGCGAGCATCGTGGCGTTGAAATGCCTGAACCTCGTGCCCGACCTTGCGGCATGGATGATACCAGAGGGCGACACCGCCTTCTCAACCCGAAACTTCGGCGAGGGCGTGGCACAACAAGCCAAGATGACGGCTACGGGAACCATGGCGACCGTGATGAGATAACATGTGAGTGTGCGGTGAGTCACCGCACCTCCTATTGAAACAAATAAAAGTAACCATCAAGAAAAATGAAAGCAAAAAATGAAATTGAGCGTTGGCTCAAAGATGAGAAATTCATGGCGTTTGCCAACAAGCGTGCAAAGGAAGAGTTTTTCAATTCCGAAAACAACTACATCGACCCACAGTATGAGGAGATGGCAGAAGGCTTTGAGGATAACGACGAGTATGTAGTGCCTATGGTAGATTACCTGAGTTATCGCTTGCATCGTGCCAAAATCTACAGAAATCGACGGAGACGTGAACGTGACATCTGGTGGGTGTGGATCCAACTGAAATACGAAGGCATCTACGTAGAGGCTTGCATCAAGTATTACGCCAAACTGGTGGAAGAAGTTGAGAAGGACATATACACCATCCTGCACCGTGAATATGTGAGAATGAAGAGAAATCAGACCTCAAACAAGCAGTAACGTATGGTAATCAAGAACTTAGAAAACAAAATCAAGCTGGTGGGCATCATCTGCTCTGCGTTCCTCATGGGCTGCATCATCATCTCGGTGTCGAGCATCTGGACGGCGCGCTGCATGGTGACGGACGCGCAGCAAAAGGTGTATGTATTGGACGGCAACGTGCCCATACTGGTGAACCGCACCACGATGGAGGAAACGCTGGATGTGGAGGCAAAGAGCCATATCGAGATGTTCCACCATTACTTCTTTACGCTTGCTCCCGATGACAAGTACATCCGCTATTCGATGGAGAAGGCGATGTATTTGGTCGATGAAACTGGTTTGGCGCAGTACAATACGCTGAAGGAAAAGGGCTTTTACAACAATATCATGGGTACGAGTGCCGTGTTCAGCATCTTTTGCGACAGCATCAAGTTCAACAAGGAGAAGATGGAGTTCACCTACTACGGTAGGCAAAGGATAGAGCGAAGGAGCAATATTCTGATGCGTGAATTGGTGACGGCGGGACAGGTGAAGCGCGTGCCGAGGACGGAGAACAATCCTCATGGACTGCTCATCACGAACTGGAGAACCTTGCTCAACAAGGATATTGAGCAGAAGTCGAAGTCAAACTTCTAATATCCTAGCGGTATGAGTGTAAAAGGAATCAGACGGATGCTTGTGGGCGAGGATATGCCCGACAAGAACGACCCCAAGTACAAGAAGCGGTATGAGAAGGAGGTGGCGGCAGGGCGCAAGTTTGCCAAGACCGCGAGGATAGACCGTGCGGCGGCTAAGGTGCAAGGCTTTGCCAATGCCCACAAGACGCTGTTTCTCGTCATCGTCTTCGGCTTTGTCGCCACGTGCTTCGGCATCAACATCTACAGGATGGTGCGGTATTACGGTCATCGGACGGAGGCTGCAAGTGCCATCGAGCGGCAGGAAGGGCGCATGAAGCAGATGATGAATGCAGCCCATTGCATCACTCCTCCCGTGACGCATCGAACCAACGAGGAGAATCGAGACAAGTCAGTAACATCAAAATCAGACAGCGATGAGAATAACAGATAAGATAAACTTCCGTCAGCCGAAGTACATGCTGCCAGCCATCGTGTACATCCCGTTGATTGCCACAGGCTATTTTGTCTTTGACATGTTCAATACGGAGGTGGCGGAAACGCAGGACAAGAACCTGCAGACCACCGAGTTTCTGAACCCCAACCTGCCCGGAGCGCAGATTAAGAATGGTGACGGCATCGGTGGCAAGTATGAGAACATGGCGAAGTCGTATGGTCGCATAGCAGACTATTCGGCTGTTGATAACATTGAGCGTGACAACGAAGAAGAGAAAGAAGCGTATGAATCCAAGTACACAGAAGAAGACCTTGCGGAACTCGTCCGTCAGGCAGAAGAGAAGGACGATGCAGCCGAAGTGGCCGATGCCAAGGCGCGAGAAGCGGAAGCACTCGAAGCACTCAACAAGGCACTCGCCGAAGCGAGGCTGAGAGGACAGGCGGCAGTTGCCCCCGTGGCCCAGGATACCACACAGGCTGGGCCTCCCAAGGAGCAGATTGAGGTGAAAGGTCAGATTGCCGAGGACAGCAAGGCGGTGAAGGCACTGGACGAGGAGGACAAGGCACAGGAGGTGGTGAAGAAGGTGAAGGTGACTTCGGACTATTTCAACACCCTGACGCAGAACGAGCATGAGCCAAAGCTCATCAAGGCCATCATTGACGAGGACGTGAAGGCTACGGACGGGTCGAGGGTGCGGCTGAGACTGTTGGACGATATTGAGATTGGTGAGACCGTGGTGAAGAAAGGGTCGTACCTCTATGCCACCATGAGCGGTTTCGGTTCGCAGCGAGTGAAGGGTAGCATCAACTCCATCCTTGTGGATGACGAGCTGATAAAGGTTTCGCTTTCGCTTTATGACACGGACGGACTGGAGGGACTGTATGGCAGCCAGTTCCGTGAGACCACGAAAGATGTGGCGAGCGGTGCTATGCAGAGCAACATGAACATCGACCAGAGTGGAGCGAACAACAGTTTCTCGCAATGGGGAATGCAAGCCGTGACCAATGCCTACCAGAAGACAAGCAATGCCATCAGCAAGGCTATCAAGAAGAACAAAGTGAAGCTGAAGTATGGGACGTTTGTTTACCTTGTAAATGGGAAAGAGAAAAGGAAATAGACACTGCCCGACAACGGAATTGTCGGGAACGGTGGCTCATAGAGTATAAACATCAAAAAATCAACTAATATGAATTGTTTTCAGAAAATGAATGTCTGTGCATTGCTTTCGCTGAGCGTGCTTTCAGCCAAGGCGCAGACCACCTACATGGAGATGGAGCAGCTGACGGTCAACGACCAAGTGACCACCGTCATCACCGCCTCCGAACCCATCCGCTTTGTCGATATATCCACAGACAAGGTGGTGGGCGACCAACCCATCAACAACACCATCCGCCTGAAGCCGAAGGACAACGTGTATGCCGACGGTGAGGTGTTGGCGATAGTGACAATCGTGACGGAACGCTACCGCACGCAGTATGCACTGCTCTATACCACGAGGATGCAGGAGGCAGTAACCGATAAGGAAATAGAATGCTCGGAGCGCAATGCCTACAACAATCCCGCTGTAAGCCTGTCCACTGCCGACATGACCAAGTATGCACGTCAGATATGGTCATCGTCTGCCAAATACCGCAACGTGGCGACGAAGATGCACCGCATGGTAATGCGCCTGAACAACATCTACAGCGTGGGCGAATATTTCTTCATCGACTTCTCCGTGGAGAACAAGACCAACATCCGCTTCGACATCGACGAGATGCGCATCAAACTATCGGACAAGAAGCAGAGCAAGGCTACCAATGCGCAGATAGTGGAACTGACCCCATCTCTTGTGTTGGACGATGCGAAGACCTTCAAGTATGGCTATCGCAACGTGATTGTGGTGAAGAAGATGACCTTCCCCAACGACAAGGTGCTGACCATCGAGCTGTCGGAAAAACAGATAAGTGGACGCACCATCTCGCTCAGCATCGACTATGAGGATGTGCTGTCTGCCGATTCGTTTAACCATATACTGTTGGAGGAGGAATAATGAGAATTAGGAATGAGGAATTAGGAGTGAGGAATTGGCTTGTGCATACCTTACTCGTTGTCATCTGTTTTATGGCAAGCATGACTCCGGCAATGGCGCAGCAGAATAGCGACCGCATATCCTTGGGGTTCGGATGCCTGTATGAGCGAGGACTGGACGTGACGCTGTCCTACGAGTATGAGACGAAGTACCACAATGCGTGGGAGTATTTTGCAAACGGATATATCAAGTGGAACGAGTGCGCATCGTGCGGTCATGTCTGTCCTGAGAGTTTTTGGAACAACTACCGCAGTTATGGTTTCGGCTTTGCCTATAAGCCCTGTGTGGCAAGAGGACGCAACCACCATGGCAACATGCGCATAGGAGCATCGGCAGGTAGCGATACTGACAGGTTCTTGGGTGGCATCCACCTCGGCTATGAGCAAAACTATACACTCAGACACGGCTGGAAGCTCTTCTGGCAGGTGAAGACCGATGTGATGATCAAGGGTGAAGACCTGTTCAGAACGGGTATTGTCCTGGGTGTGAAACTTCCTGTAAAATGACTATGCGTATGAAGAAACTGTTTTCAATCTTGGCAGTTGCGGCAACGGTGTTGCTGACTGCCTGTGACGAGCATCAGGACTTTCCCGACACAGCCATGAAGGTCACCCATATCTTGACCACTGACGGCAAGGTGATGCCCTACGAAACCTACGAGCAATCGTGCAAGCAAGCCATTGCAGTGGTGTTCAACGTCAATCAGAGGGAAGAAATGGAGGGAAACGGATATGCCGTCTATCTGTGGGACATCGCTCCCGAAGCCTTTGCTGACAGTATCGGTGTGGAACAGGACACATCCTGTGACCTCACCGCCTACGACGGCAACAAGAACACTTTTGCCCTTTATGGCACGACCGATGTGAAGTCGCCTTTGGCTGAGCGTGTCTTCGACATGTGGCGTTACGGGCAAAGTGCCTATATCCCCAGTGTGGCACAGATGCGTCTGCTCTATCATGCCAAGGACATCATCAACCCATACATCCTGAAATGCGGCGGCACACCTATCCCCGATGAGGATGATGACTGTTGGTATTGGACTTCAACGGAGGTAGAAGGACAAGCGACCGCCAAGGCATGGCTTTACTCACTGGGAAGCGGTGCCATACAGGAGACTCCCAAGTGGCAGCCGCATAAGGCGAGACCCATCATCACGATTATGGATTAGCCCATATACAGACATCGAGTATCACCCGTATCATCATCAAAGTACAACAATTAAAAAAGAAAAAGCATGAAAAAGAATTTGTTTCTAATGTTGGGACTTGGAGCCATGCTCCTCACGTCCTGTGACCAAGACATCGTCAATGAGATTTACCTGCCCGGTGGCGGAGGTTCTGTGGTCGTGACCGACAGCACATCAACCAAGCAGCTTCAGGTATTCACCAATCTGGAGATGCTGCAACCTGCCGTTTCCACACGAGCCGTTGACAACCAGTGGGAACTCAATGATATGATTGGCATCTCTTCCACAGGGATGATCAACAATATGAAGTTCACCCGAAGCGGCGGCACGAATCAGTTTGTGTCAGCCAACAAGGTGTTTTTCACGGACACAGACACTCACACCTTCAATGCCTACTATCCCTATACGGCAAATCCTACCAACGACCTCATAGAGTTCCAAGTGCCGGAGGCAGCTGTACAGAGTGAGCAGAAGGTCAATGATTTTCTGTTTGCCAGTGGAGCGGCATCATACGCCAATCCGAGCCTTACATTGAACTTCACCCATCAGATGGTGCGTGTCATCATCAAGGTCTATACCTCACCAGAATACGGTTTCACCACCAATGATTTTGCAGGAAGCCTACTCACGTTCGTCGGTTATTTTGACAGCGGTACTTTCAACATCAAGACCGGAAAGGTAGAATGCAGTGACGAGTCGGTGACGACCTATTATTTCGGCGACCCACAAAGTGACCACATGGAATATACGCTTTATGTTCCTGCACAGGTTATGCCAGACATGACATTGCAACTCAGCAATGGGGAGAACTTCGTATTCCTCACAAACGACACGTGGAAAGCGGGTCATTCCTACAGCTATTCATTGAAGCCTGTACGCAACACCTTGGAGGTCATATCTGCAACTATTTCTCCGTGGACAGTAGAGTCTGAGAAGACCATCAACGGCTACGAATAAAACTCATAAGAGGATTGGAGGGTGTCCACCGTGGCATCCTTCATCTTTTCTCATTATCACCCAACATCATCGTAAAGTAAATGGAAGAAAGCAAAGAGTTACAGGGTTTTTACAAGATATTCAGGGCGGTGATTTATGTCTCCATCCTGATGGAGTTCTTCGCCTACGCACTGGAGCCGGAGCAGTTGGACTTCTTGGGCGGCGTAGTGACGGATATCCACACTCGCATCAAGCGGTGGATGATTTACCATGACGGCAACCTCGTGTATAGCAAGGTGGCTACGTTCCTGCTGATATGTATCACCTGTGTGGGAACGCGCAACAAGAAGCATCTGGAGTTTGACGCTCGCAGGCAGGTGCTCTATCCGCTGCTGTCGGGAGTGCTGCTGATTGTGCAGTCCGTATGGCTGTTCGGTCATTCGATAATGCCCTGTTTCTATACCCTCCGTTTGAACACTTGGCTCTATATGCTCACTTCCATCGTCGGTGTCGTATTGGTGCATATCGCCCTCGACAATATCTCTAAGTTCCTGAAGGAAGGGCTGCTGAAAGACCGCTTCAACTTCGAGAATGAGAGCTTTGAGCAATGCAGGGAGTTGCAGGAGAACAAGTACAGCGTGAACATCCCTATGCGCTATTATTACAAGGGCAAGTTCCGCAAGGGATGGGTGAACATCGTCAATCCGTTCCGTGGCACATGGGTTGTGGGTACTCCTGGTTCTGGTAAGACCTTCTCCATCATCGAGCCGTTTATCAGGCAGCACAGCGAGAAGGGCTTTGCCATGGTGGTGTACGACTATAAGTTTCCCACTCTCGCCACCAAACTCTACTATCATTACTTGAAGAACAAGAATGCCAAGGACAGCAAGATGCCCCATGGCATGAAGTTCAACATCATCAACTTTGTGGATGTGGAGTATTCGCGCCGTGTGAACCCCATCCAGTTGAAGTACATCAACAACCTTGCCGCAGCGAGCGAGACCGCCGAGACCCTGCTTGAATCCCTGCAAAAAGGCAAGAAGGAAGGCGGCGGTGGCAGCGACCAGTTCTTCCAGACCTCTGCCGTCAACTTCCTTGCCGCCTGCATCTATTTCTTCTGCAACTACGGCAAGGAGCCCTACGACAAGGACGGAAAGATGCTGATTGCCGAGCGGCGTGAAGACCCAAAGACGAAAAGGCTGATACCCACAGGACGGGTGTTCGACCATTCGGGCGCGGAGGTGCAGCCCGCTTATTGGTTGGGCAAGTACAGCGACATGCCACATATCCTATCGTTCCTCAATGAGAGTTATCAGACCATCTTCGAGGTACTTCAGACCGACAACGAGGTAGCCCCCTTGCTTGGCCCGTTCCAGACTGCCTTTGCCAACAAAGCCATGGAGCAGTTGGAAGGTATGATTGGCACGCTACGTGTCTATACCTCCCGTCTCGCCACCAAGGAATCTTACTGGATATTCCACAAGGACGGCGATGACTTCGACCTGAAGGTCAGTGACCCGAAGAATCCAAGTTATCTGCTCATTGCCAACGACCCCGAGATGGAGAGCATCATCGGTGCACTGAATGCCTTGATTCTCAACCGCCTTGTAACGAGGGTGAATACAGGACAGGGCAAGAACGTTCCTGTCAGCATCATCGTCGATGAGTTGCCGACCTTGTATTTCCACAAGATAGACCGACTGATAGGCACAGCCCGAAGCAACAAGGTGAGCGTGGCACTTGGCTTTCAGGAACTTCCGCAGTTGGAAGCCGATTATGGCAAGGTGGGTATGCAGAAAATCATCACCACCGTGGGCAATGTGGTGAGCGGTTCGGCAAGAGCCAAGGAAACCCTCGAATGGCTGTCGAGTGACATCTTCGGTAAAGTAGTGCAACTCAAAAAGGGCGTGACCATCGACCGTGACAAGACCTCCATCAACCTCAATGAGAATATGGACAGCCTGGTGCCTGCAAGCAAAATCTCCGATATGCCCACAGGTTGGATATGTGGACAGACCGCCCGTGACTTCGTAGTCACCAAGACCGGGATGAACGGAAGCATGAACATCCAGGAGAGCGAGGAGTTCAAGACATCCAAGTTCTACTGCAAGACCGACTTCGATATGACGGAAATAAAGAAGGAGGAATCGGAGTATGTCCCTCTCCCTAAGTTCTATAAGTTCAAGTCGAAAGAAGAGCGAGAGCGCATCCTCTACAAGAACTTCGTTCAGGTTGGGGAGGACGTGAAAGCCATGATTAAAGAGATTCAGCAGTTCCGCACTATGATGTAGTGATATTGATTAGAGTGCGGTGAGACATCGCACCTCCTATATAAAATAATGTAATGAGAAGATACATCATCGTACTATTGAGAATTTTGGCCATCTGTATCGTGCCCTGTCAAAGCCAAACCATTGACAGGGCACTGTTTGAACGGATGGTAGCCATTACCAAACACTTCGAGGGTTGGCACGACCCAAAGACCACACCGGGCTATGTGGGCTATGGTCACCAGCTACAGAAGGGAGAGCGTTTCCCGAAAACACTGACACGTCAGCGTGCAGATTTGCTGTTACGGACAGACCTCCTCCGGCACCTGCGCCTATATGCCCGTTATGGCAGGGATGCTTATCTGCTTGCCACCCTCTCGTACCAGATTGGACCAGCCAAGTTGTTAGGCAATGGACGATACCCGAAAGCGTCCCTGCTCACCCGATTGGAACGTGGCGACAGGGACATCCTGCCACTCTATCTGAGCTATTGCAAATGGAGGGGAAAAGCAGTGGCATCCATTAGGAAACGGAGGTGGGTGGAATATCAGCTGTTGTATGCCGAGCGGTGAGGCACCATCCCTCCTATACCTGTTTGTCTGTCACTTATATTATATATAAAGGTAATAATTGCAATTTCAATGTTAAAGTCAGAGCATTATGGCATCCATCAAATTAAAGTTCAGAACATCATCTGTTCAAGAGAAAGAGGGTCGCCTGTATTATCAGGTGATACACAATCGTGTGGCACGTCAGATCCATACAGAGTACAGAATCTATTCCTCAGAGTGGGATGCGGACCATTCAAACATCATTTTGCCAACTTCCGTCACTCCACAACGTCAAGCCTATCTTCTTTCCTTGAAAGATACATTGGATGCTGACAGGAAGAAACTGCTGTTGGTCATTGCACGGTTGGACAAGGAAGGGCAGTCATATACAGCAGACACCGTCGTTGACAACTTCCATGAGGGAAAAGAATTACATGGCATTATCGGCTATACGCTGGAGTTGAACGAAAAACTGAGACGCATCGGCAAGAAGCGGATGGTAGCAAGGTACAAAACCACCCTCAACAGCCTCCAGCGTTACCTGAAAGGAGGCGATGTGCCATTGGAGGAAGTCGATGGGACAACGATACAAGGCTATGAACAGTGGCTGAAAGACAGCGGACTGTGCCGCAACACCACCTCTTTCTACATCCGCAACCTGCGCACCATCTACAATCATGCCGTAGATGACGGACTGGTCATCTCTTCCTCACCGTTCAAGCATGTATATACCGGCATCGACAAGACCGTCAAGCGGGCACTCCCCTTGGAAATCATCAAGCAACTGAAAGAGCTGGACTTGAGTCTGAACCCCCGTTTGGAGCTTGCAAGGGATATGTTCCTGTTCAGTTTCTATACCCGTGGGATGTCGTTCATCGATATGGCACAACTTACACCAAGCAATCTGCATGGCAGTACGCTCATTTACCGCCGTCAGAAGACCTCACAACAGTTGCACATCAAATGGGAACCTGCCATGCAGGAGATAGTGGCGAAGTACAAAACAGATGATTCTCCCTACCTGCTCCCTATAGCAAAAGGAGAGGGAGCCATATTCTGGAGACAGTACAAGAATGCCTATAGCCGTATCACCAAGCAGTTGAAGAAAATCGGAGAAATGATAGGCCTGTCCGTACCCCTGACCACCTACGTAGCCCGCCACTCCTGGGCAAGCATAGCCAAGAGCAAGAACGTGCCCGTATCTACTATCAGCGAGGCATTGGGGCATGACTCCGAGAAAACCACACAGATATACCTCTCCTCATTGGACACCTCTGTCGTTGACAACGCCAACAATCTCATCATCAATTCTCTTTAGGAGGTGCAGCGTCTCACTGCACCTTTATTTCAATATTTATAACTATTGTATTGCGGTGTGATACCGCAACTATAATAAAAAAGTCGGGGATTGTTGAGCAAAAAGGTGTTTCTCTCTTTAAGAGAAACTCTTCGGGATGCAAAAATATGAAAATAACTCCAATTCACCAAATTATATAGCGACTTTTTTACAAAAATGCTAAAATTTGTTGATTTCCGTCAAGCAATTGTTGAGCAAATATGTCTTTTACGATAAAATGATACCTCAATATCAACTGTTTAGCAAAACGATATTTCTCTTAAAGAGAGAAACATCTTTTGCATACCTTTTCCGACCGAATTTTTATGTCGTAAAGAGGGGCTTTGCAGGGGGTGGACTCAGAAAGATGAGAATAGATGACTATTGTAGTTGAAACACATAGAAAGTTGCTGATATACAGACCGATACGCATATCGGGATGAACCATGAGTACGTTCTTTTCTCAAAAAACACATGTCAAAACAGTATGGTGAATGTATTGGACAAGGATAAGATACTGTGGTATGTCATGCGGGCCTACAAGAACGAGAATACTGCCGAAGATCGGCTCTCTAATGAAACGTATGGCTTAGAGTATTTCATACCCAAGCAGAAAGTCCTTCGCACTGTCAAGGGCAAGAAAGTCTTTTTCATGGTACCCGTCATCCATAGTCTGGTGTTTGTGCATGCAAGTCATCAGAAGATTGTTGATTTCAAACACAATTATTATTACGACCTACAGTTTGTCACATGGAAAAGTGGCGGAGAACTTGTCTATCTGACTGTACCTGATGAAGACATGACCAACTTCATCAAGGTGTGCAAGCAGGCAGATGAAGAGGTACACTTCTACAAAATCAGCGAAATCAACAAGGAAAAAGATAAAATCAACATTGAAAAAGGTAAAAGAGTAAGGGTACATGGCGGACCGTTCGACCAGGTGGAGGGCTACTTCATAAAAGTGGCAAAAAAGAGAGGTCGGCAGCTTGTCGTCATTATTCCCGACCTACTGGCGGTTTCAGCTGAGGTGAAGCCGGAATATATTCAAATCATAGACTGAGATTATGGAAACACGAATTACCCCCCCCCGAATTGATTGATACAGAGGGATTAGTACAGGACAGACCGACACAAACGGCCTATTAAAGTTAGATAGAGAATGAGTTTAATTTGGATTGTCAACATCCTGTCGGTATTCTTCCTGTGCGTGTTTTTCGCAGGAATCGTGATACCGCAGATTCTGCTCATCGCCTTCCGCAGGCGACTGTTCGACGAGCCGGACGAGCGGAAGATACATCAGTGTGTAGTGCCTCGCCTTGGCGGTATGGCCTTCAAGCCCGTAGTGTTCTTCTCCTTTGTCCTGCTTTTGGCGGTCAATGTCTCAACCGGACATGATGAGCTGCTTAAGGAAATAGGCGCAGAAGCGTTGCCATTGGCATACGCCTTCTGCGCCATCATCATGTTGTACCTTGTCGGCATTGCCGATGACCTTATCGGTGTGCGCTACCGTGCCAAGTTCTTTATCCAGATAGTCTGCGGCATCATGCTGGTGGCTGGCGGAGTGGAACTGTCCGACCTTCACGGAATGCTGTTCATCCATTCCATGCCGTCGTGGATTAGCATCCCTCTCACCGTTTTCGTTACGGTTTTCATCATCAATGCCATCAACCTCATCGACGGCATCGACGGACTGGCCTCTGGGCTGTGCAGCATTGCCTTCCTGTTCTACGGGATGACCTTCATCTGGTTCCACCAGTATCTCTATGCCATGCTTGCCTTCGCTACTTTGGGCGTACTCATACCATTTTATTATTACAAGGAAATATATATCGAAACCGAACGAATTATCATTCGAAATTTCAAACAGAAGGATGCCGAAGGGTTGTTGGAGTATCTTTCCCATCCGCGTGTGAATTGCTTTGCCGGAGACCGCCTTTGTTCCAGAGAGGCGGCATGGGCATATATGCAGTATTCCCCGAAAGACATGCTGCGCTATGCGGTGAGTCTGAAAAAAGATGACTTTATTATCGGTGACGTGTTCGCTTTGCGTGAGAATGAAGACACTTATAATGTGGGGTGGCATTTCAACAAACGTTTTGAAGGCAAAGGATTCGCTTGTGAAGCGGCAGCCGGATTGTTGGATTATCTTTTCCGAGAGGCGGGCGCACGGCGTATCTATGGATTTGTGGAAGATGACAATATCCGCTCCAAACGCTTATGCGAACGTCTTGGTATGCGCCGCGAAGGATGTTTCAAAGAGTTTGTGACATTCGTAAACAATCCTGACGGCTCCCCAAAATATGAAGATACCTGTGTTTATGCCATTCTCGAAAAAGAGTGGAATACCATCCGTCAGTGGTGACACACCAAACCTATTATGAATTAATACAAAACAAGAAGAAAATATGAACAAGCAATTCATTATCACGAATTTCGCCGCATTTGCTCTCATGCTGTTCCTGCCGACCGGATGCAGGCAGGGGG